>Ga0163215_100125_pt1 | contig 219720 bp, 208 predicted proteins | sample SynspAceP_FD_185934 | JGI IMG/M metagenome (GOLD analysis project Ga0163215, IMG submission 185934) | Saline lake microbial communities from Ace Lake in Antarctica - Synechococcus sp. Ace-P (Hybrid Assembly) | ecosystem: Environmental > Aquatic > Non-marine Saline and Alkaline > Saline | place... | reverse complement strand
TTGGGACGTATAACACCAATGGAAAAATGGAATGCAGATAAACATCTAATTATGATGAAAAAATTAACAGCTTAATTAATAATCGAAATTTAAAAGATTACTCTTGTTTTATAGGGGTCAAAACATTTAATTGAGTCAATATGTTCTTCAATGATTTCAGATAATTGACTTAATAAGTATGGTTGAAATTCATAATATAAATTATTTTCAATTAGCACTCTAACTAAACCTAAAATTGTAGAATCTAAAGGATTACTACGTATATTTCTAATTTTACTTTTAGCTAGATGAATATTTGCTGATATAAGTCTATTTAATAGAACTCTAATCGTTATTTCATCTGATTGTTCAAATGCAGTTTTTTTAAAATGTTGAGAAATAAAACTAAACGCTGATAGATTATAAAGTATCTCATCCTCAAATGAATTTTCTTTTAAAGAATAGATTAGCTTTTCGTACAGATTGTTTACGATGGTTTGAGGTAATCCCCAATCATTTTGTTTAATGGCAACTATTCCAATATCCTTAAGTTGTATTATCTTATTTTTTTCTAGAGTATCAATTGAGATATTATTATTTCGTCTTTCAGGTTTAAAAATTTCATCAAGGTCATTTTTACTTACTTCCTTAATTAGTCTTTCAATAATATCATATGAGTTTGAATGTTTTATACTTAAGATTAGTAAGGGGAATTGAATTATCAAATTGCTAAATGCTAGTATGCTTGAGATATATAAAAAGGTGATAACAGAATCTCGATCAGAGACTTTTAGTGTCATCATGACTAAAAAAATAAAGAAAAGAGAACTGCTGAAAATAGAAAACGTTGTTTTTATCCAAGGATTTCCAAGTACAAAGTCAAAAGAGTTTCTTCGTATTTTTTTTGAAAAAGAATTGTATACTATAATAAGTATTGTAAGAATAAAACTGGAGAAACCTATAACAATTGATAGTAGTGTTAGGATATAAGAATCAGGATTTTCAATTTCTCCTAGGTTTAAATAGTCAGGAATTATATGCAAATTCGGTATCCTAATTAAAATGAATATAGCGAAAGTGGCTACAATCATTTTTATACTATATAGTTTTGTTATTATTCTAAATAAATTAATCATTGATGTTTTTAATTAATAAAATATGATAGAATATTGATTGTTTAATGGAATAGCAATTAATTGTAAAGTCCAAACCTCGCATTCTAAATTACCAACAATACAAATTAACAAATTAAGTATATTTCATCATTTTGAAAATGAAATATACGCCGATATCTCATGTATTCTTGTAAATATTCTTTTAGGTTATCCTGATTTGATTCTAAAAAAATATTCAATTTATTTTTTTAGAATCAAATTCTATTGAAATGTAATGGTATATGCTTGTTAATGCATATACTACCATAAGTAAAAAGTCTAAAAAGAAATAAATTATAAAAACTCTTTGTAAAATAATTACGGATAACACAATAAATTTTAAAAATGACTCCCAAGTGATATTATCAACATTAGTAATAAATTCATATTGAAATACATTCACATTAAAATAATTAGTTAATAATGAGAGACTAAGTAGTAAAATGCAGGTGATAGAAATTAATATAGAATAGCTTGTTAATGCCGTAAATTGTTTAAAAAAGTTTTTCTTTTGAATAAGAGAAAATTTTTGACGCTCTGTTTTATTTTTTCTGTCGAAATCAATCTCTCTAAATTTGTCATAAACCGTTAGAATTAGCGTCATAAATAATCCAACGAATAATGATAAAGCTGTTATTATGTAACCAATAAAATCTATATTAAATCCTTCTTTATTAATAAAAAGACTTCCTATTGCGATGATAATAAATAAATATTGCAGAAAGCTAAAATAAAACCTAGACTTTTCTTCTAATCCGTTTATATTAATGTTTTGCCAATCATGTCCGTCTTTGATAAGTCTTCTCAAATAGAATTTAACGCTCTTGAATTTCATCTGTATTATACATTTCTGGAATTATTTCAGTATCTAATAAATTTAAACAATATTGATTGAGCTCAGTGAAGTTTGGTAATCCATCCGGTTCAATCGTTACTCTACCTTCTAGGTAAATTACAGGTTTTATATCAAAGTTACTATCAATTGCAAAAGGACTATCTCTTTTTGTTTCATTATTTCTAAGATAAACTTTTCCATTAACAAATTCAGATAATGGTTTAGAATTAAAAACTTTCGAACCAATAGTGTCAATCCATCTACCAAGTGATCTTTTTGGTAAGCCATTCTTTGAAATAGCTTCTACTTTGATAATAAATTCTTCATTATTAATTCCAATTGGTTCATTTCCAATATTTTCAATAAGAAATCTAGAACTGAAAGAGAACTTTTTAATTGTGCTTGCATCTCTAAATTCATCAGCAATTCTTCTCGGGACAAATTTCTCAACTTGAGCTTTTTTATAGGAACCTCTTTGCGAGAATAAATCCCTAATAAATTCAGTAAATACGCCTGATATTGTATCTGTTGAGTAGCATTGAATGAATAGAATTCCTAAATCTGAATCAAATGGTGTATATAAACAAAAGTAGAATTTATCCATTATAATATCACCTTCACCAATTCTATCTTTTGTAGACTTATTTGACATATCTGACTTATTTCTCCTTTGTCCATATTGTCCACCTTCAATAGTTCCATATATTATTGTTTTATTAGAGTCTATTTTTATAGTAGTTTCAAATTCTCCTGCAGGTCTTGCATCGTATGCGGTAAATGCCTTTTTTGTTCTAGAATTTACTATAAAATCATCTGTATCAATTTTATTTATAAAGTCACTGAAAAAATCGAGAAATATTACAGAGTTTTCATCACTTTCATCATTTTCACTTGAATTTGTTTCAATAAAGAAATCTCTGAATGTTTTTTCAGTCTCGTTATTTGGTTTTAGCCAAATTTGATAAACTTCTAATTTAGGGTTATGAGCCATAATTTTAATTTTAATTTAGTTTTGATGAATCTCCTGAAACAAAATATAACTATTCTAAAGTTTAATATAGCTACAAATCTCATTTTAAGGAGTCAACAAGATAGTCGAATTAATTTAATATTTATTAGCTTGTTGAAAAGTAAATAGTTAGAGGCTGAAAAGTATTTGAAAGCTTTGAAAATACTCAGATGTTCGAAAATGAAATTTTGTTGATAGTTATAAGTTGATGGGATATAGTAGATAAGGGTTTCGGAAAAGTAGAGTTTAGAGCGAAAAAAGAGTTGATGTTCTATCATCCTGAACATTAAAAAACCCCTCGTAAATCCATTGCGCGCAATGATTCCACGAGGGGTTGTATTTTAAAAATTAATGGATTGATTTACGGATTAGTCGACCAAAGTGAAGCATTTGCAAGCATCGCTCTTTTGTTGAGTTTCAATCCGGCTACTACCAATTCGGCAAAATCTTCTGGTTGTAATACGCTATCTTGAGAATCTTTAGTGGCAATGCCCAATTCAATGGACATGTCAGAAGCAATGGTGCTAGGTGTTAAGGTACACACCCGAATGTTGTTTTTGCGCACTTCTTTCATCAACGATTGAGACATTCCAATTACTGCGAACTTGGATGCAGAATACGCTGAAGTATTGGCATTCCCAGTTAATCCAGCTGTAGAGGCTACATTGATAATTTCCCCTTCGTTTTGTTTGATTAAATGTGGTAAAACTTCCTTGGTCACATAATACATACCCATCAGGTTTGTTTGGATAATGTTGCTCCATTGATCCACTTCCATGTCGTTAAACGTGCCAAAAGCAGCGATTCCTGCATTGTTTACCAATATGTCAACACCACCTAAATTACTGATGGTGACTTTGATGCCACTTTTTACTGCCTCGAAATTGGTGACATCAAAAACGGTGTAAAACGCATTGACGCCAAACGATTTCAGTTCAGCAACCGTTTCTTTCATTACCGCTTCATTTCTGCCAGTGATAGCTACGTCAATTCCTTCTTTTGCAAATGCAATTGCTGTTGCTTTTCCTAATCCTCTACCACCACCTGTAATGATGGCTTTTTTCCCTTTCAATTTATTCATTTCGATGCTTTTTTTATAGAATTTCTATTCAACTAAATCAGACAAATCTATTCTGTCGATTGTTCTGTAAAGTTAGGATTACTGAGAAAAAGAGGGGAGGGAGATCACAAAAAGGAAAGCCAAAATTTGGATTTTTTAAGACTGGGGAAGGGGATTTATTTACTCTAAAAAAAATAATCTTTACTTATCCTCCCAAAAAAAATGATTGATTCTTATGGTTAATAAATATGAATAGGGGGCAATTTTGAAGCAACAAAAGTCTTTACAATAACAGGTTAAAGAGTGACCTAAAATTTTTGGTCGTGACTATTACTTTCAAGATTCCGATTAAGTATTTTATCAGAAGTAATTGATTAATAATTAGTGGGAAGTATTAGCTACTCAAAACGGTAATTCCTTTAAATCCACATTGCCGCCGGTTAGAATTAAAGCCAGTCGCTTGCCTTTAAAATATTCCTTATTGGCCAACACCACCGCAAGTGGAACAGCACATGAAGGTTCGATTACAATTTTCAATCGCTCATAGATAATTCTCATTGCATTTACAATTTCCTCATCGGTCACCGTAAAAATCTCAGTCACATTATCCATAATAATGGGGAAGTTGATTGTTCCAACAGAAGTTAATAATCCATCTGCTATCGTCTGTGGATTCGTTTGAGGAATGTGTTTTCCACTTTTCCACGATTGGTAGGCATCATCAGCCCCTTTGGGCTCGCAACCTATAATTTTTGTAGTAGGAGAGTAAGCCAAGGTGCTTAAAATACTACCAGCCATCAATCCGCCACCACCAATTGGAACCAAGATAAAATCAATGTTTTTTTCCGTTTCATAAATTTCTTTCGCGCAAGTCGCTTGTCCGTATATAACTTCCCAATTGTCATACGGATGAACAAAAGCAAATCCATCTTCCTTAATAATTTTCTCTACTCCATCTTCCCGTGCTTGCAAGTTAGGTTCGCACAGTACCACTTCTGCTCCGTAGCCTTTTACAGCTGCCACTTTCACTTTTGGCGCATTACTTGGCATCACTATTTTTGCTTTAAAGCCGGCCTTTTTAGCTGCCAAAGCTACCGCTTGTGCATGGTTTCCGCTAGAGTGGGTTGTAATTCCTTTGATTGATGCATCACCTTTCAACTGAAGAATGGCATTCGCAGCTCCTCGCATTTTAAAGGCGCCAATCTTTTGAAAATTCTCACACTTAAAAAGAAGTATAGCATCAGCAAGTTGATTGATGCTTTCAGAACTTAATAGGGGCGTTTGATGGATAAATGAATGAATCCTTTCGTTGGCAGATTCAATGGCGTTTTGGTGAAGAGTAGACATGTGTATATTTATCGAGTAAAATTAAAACCTAAAAATAGCTATTTTAGGATAGTTTAAATAGACTAATCTAAATGAACAGCCAATTAAATTCATGAAAAATGAAAAAGTTTTGTTTGAAATCTTTGGAATAAATAATCTGTTAAAACAAATCAATCCCAATATAGGTTTTACCTTTGTTAGCAGTTGAATTTAATTCAGTGAATAGTTGAACACTTATTTAGAACGATGTCAGAAAACTCCAGCTTAGTAATAGATAAAGAGTGGCTAAAGCAACAGCCGTTTAATTTTTTTGGCCCTTGTAGTGCAGAATCATTGGCACAAATGCTTGCCACGGCAAAAGAGTTAGCTCAATTTTCAAGTGAAAGTATTTTCAGAGCCGGCATCTGGAAACCTCGCACACGGCCCAATACATTCGAAGGAATTGGATCTGTTGGGTTGGAATGGCTGAAAGCAGTAAAAGATCAATACGGTTTTCAAACAGCCACAGAAGTCGCCAATGCAAAGCATGTAGAATTAGCATTGGAGTCAGGAGTGGATATATTATGGATTGGTGCTCGGACAACGGTGAATCCTTTTTCGGTTCAAGAAATAGCCGAGGCATTAAGAGGAATGGATGTTCCTGTTTTTGTAAAGAATCCCATCCATGCTGATTTGTCATTGTGGGTAGGGGCATTGGAGCGCATCAATCAAGTGGGGATTACAAAATTAGGCGCTATTCATCGAGGTTTTCACGATGGGAACAATTCGATTTATCGGAATTCGCCAAAATGGCAAATTGCTTTAGAGCTGAAAAGAATGTTTAGCAATCTGCCAATCGTTTGCGATGCCAGTCACATTTCAGGAACACCTAAATTAATTTCATCTGTGGCGCAAAAGTCCTTAGACTTGAATATGGATGGATTGATGATAGAAACACACATTCATCCTGAGCAAGCGTTAAGTGATGCCAAGCAACAAGTAACGCCGGAGTTACTCAAAGAAATAATTGGAAGTTTAACTCACCCAGTTGACTCAATCGACAACATCAATTTTACCAATAAACTGGAAGAGTTGAGGTGTGATATTGATAAGATAGACGATCAATTGATTGAATTAATGGCCAATCGAATGGAATTGGTAAAAAGCATCGGAACCTACAAAAAGGAGAATAAAGTAACTGTTTTCCAGTTGGAACGATGGAAAGCCATATTGCAACGAACCAATGCGATGGGGAATCCAATGGGCTTAACTCAAGAGTTTATCAATGGATTGTTTAATGTAATTCACGATGAATCGATCAGGCAACAAACGGAAGTGATGAATCTAGAAAAATAAAATTGCTGAACTGATTTTCCTCAAGGCTATTTTAGTGAAGTGGGCCAACTTCGTTACCTTTAAAATCTAAATTATTACTATTTATGGCGTTATTGATTGTTTTCTTTTTGTTGAGCATAAGTATTTCTTTTTTATGCAGCATATTGGAAGCTGTTCTACTGAGTATTACACCATCTTTTATCAGAAAACAAGAGAAAGACAACCTACAATTGTTCAAAGACCTCAATTTATTCAAGGAAGATATCGATCGTCCCTTATCGGCGATTTTAACTTTAAATACGATAGCGCACACGGTTGGTGCCATAGGTGTGGGAGCACAAGCAAGTAATGTGTTTGGAGAAACTGCAGTCGACTTTCGTTTATTTACGCTGTCAGCAGAATCGATTATTGCAACATTGATGACCTTGGGGATTTTGATTTTAAGTGAAATTATCCCAAAAACTTTGGGTGCAAATAATTGGCAGAAACTGGCTCCTGCAGCAGTCAGCACGCTAAAAGTGATGATTAAACTGCTAACCCCATTGGTTTGGTTAAGTCAGCAAATTACTCGGGGATTGAAAAACGAAAAGAACAAGAGTGTCTTGAGTCGATCAGATTTGGCTGCAATGACGAGAGCGGTCTCCGAGGATGGACACATCAATCATTCTGAGAGTTTGTTAATTCGAAATGTGTTGAACCTTCCAAACAAGAGTATAGAAGACATCATGACGCCACGAAGAGCTATGTTTTCTGCATTGGCTTCTGACTCCATTGAAGAAGTTTATTCCTCTGAGCGATTTCAGCAATTTTCTCGAATTCCTGTTTTTGATGATGAGAAAGAGGTGGTCCTCGGGATTGTACTTAAAAGTGATTTATTGAATGAAATCATAGAAGGCAATCGCCAAATGAAGATTAGTGAACTAAAAAGACCTGTTAAGACAATCAATGAAAAAGAGTTGTTGGGAGAATTTTTCAAGGATGGGCAAAAGAACAAAGAACACCTTTATGTCGTTCAAGACCAATACAGCAGTGTGACAGGTCTAGTAACCTTGGAAGATGTATTGGAGACGATTCTTGGGTATGAAATCTTAGATGAAACCGATCAGGTTGCTGACCTACAGTCGTTGATTAAGAAAACCGAATCGAAGAAATAACCCTATTTCTAGAATAAAAGGACAAAAAAAGAGCACCAAGCGAAACTGCCTGATGCTCTTGAAATAGATTCTTAAACTCTTATTTGTCCGTTACCTAAAACATAATACTTATTAGTAACCAATTGCTTCAAACCCAGAGGGCCTCTGTGGTGCAATTTGTCGGTACTAATTGCTAGTTCTGCTCCAACACCCATTTGGCCGCCATCTGTAAAGCGGGTAGAGGCATTGTGATAAACCGCCGCACTATCTACTTGTTCCATAAAAGTGATGGCATCTTCACTGTTTTCTGTTAAGATAATATTGGAGTGTCCTCCAGAAAAAGTATTGATAAAGTCAATGGCATTTTCCAATCCATCCACAGTGCCCATAGCTGCTTTCTTTGCTAAAAATTCTTCTCTCCAAACACCAGTATCAGTGATTCCGGTTGTCGTTTCTAGCACATCCAATAATTCATTTGTCGCAACGATTTGAATATCGTGTTTAGTCAACGCGGACTCAATTTTTCGTGCAATTTTATTAAAATGAGGATGATTGCTATCAATTAAGATTTTATCCAAGGCATTGCAACCAGAAACCTTATCGGTTTTTGCGTTTACAATAACCGGAATTACCTTTTCGGTGTCGGCATCAGGAGCGACGTATGCAAAATTGTTTCCTCTTCCACTGACCAATACTGCGCATTTAGCATGCTCTTTTACAAAATTAATCAGTCGTTCTCCCCCTCGTGGTACAATCAAATCTAATGGTTGGTCTGGATTTCTTAAAAAGTCCTGAGTTGCCTCACGATCCATTTTCATATACTGAATCCAGTCGTGTTCCAGTCCATTAGCTGCTAAAGCATTGTGCCAACACTCAACCAAAGCCTCATTACTGTTGTGGGCTTCTTTTCCACCTTTCAAAAGGATCTTATTATTGGCTTTAAAAGCTAAAACTGCAGCTTCAATAGTTACATCAGGACGAGATTCATAAATGATCATGATCGTACCAAAGGGTGCTGTTTTATTGGTGATGTTTAATCCATTCGCCAAGGTATCTTCGCTAATGGTTTTTCCTACAGGATCCGCTTGCGATTTCACCTCTTTTACTGCCCGAATCATATCATCTACTTTGGCTTCGTCCACCACTAATCGGTCATACAGCGCTTGATCATCGCCTTTAAAAGCGGTTAGGTCTTTTTTATTAGCTTCAATAATTGATGCCCTGTTTTTATTCAATTCATCAATCATTGATTGCAATACGTTGTCTTTTATATCTTTTGTTAATAGTTTCATATGCTCTCAATTCTAATTTTTTATACTTTATCTGAAGGAATAAGCTCTTCGTGATAAATTCGAGTTCCAACTTCTTTGCCATGTACGATATCAATGATGCTATCATCTTGTTTGCCATTAGCTATATAGGTTGGGATATTTTTTGCAGCTGCTTTCTTGGCTACATTTAATTTGGAGCCCATTCCTCCACGGCCTTCTCCTTCTTTTTTTCGAGAAGTTTGAATAAACTGCTCTACGTTTTGATTGGTTGATACTGATTTGATTAAGCGAGAACTATCATCATCCGGATGACCGTCAAAAATACCATCTGTATCCGTTAACAAAATCAGCATATCTGCATGGATCAACTCAGCGACTAGGCTGGCCAATTCATCATTGTCAGTAAACATCGACATGGACAAAGAAACAGCGTCATCTTCATTTGCAATGGGAACAATTCCTTGGCTCAATAAGCCTTCATAGCAATTAATCATGTTTTCTCTATGCTTTCCTTCGTCAAAATCTCGTTTGGTAGCCAATACCTGTGCGCAACGCATTCCGTAATCATGGAAAATACTATAATAATGGCGCATCATTCTCGGCTGTCCCACTGCTGAATATACCTGTCTTCGAATGGTTTCGTCCTGTATGTTGTTATTGTCGAGAACTTCTTTTTCAGCAATGACAGAACCTGAAGAAATCAAAACCGTGATAATGTCTTCTTCATACAGTCGAGCAATTTGGTCGACTAATTTTTTCAAGATAGGAACCACAATTCGGTTATCTTTATTGACCATTACATTGGTTCCTACTTTAATTACAACTCTTTTTTTGTACTGCATAACTATTTATTTCCTTCTTTTCCTAGTTCAACTGCTCTGTTAAAAGCCGCGTATGCAGCTTCTTCAATTAATTCTTTAACGTTGTTGTCGTCCATGGAATCTAGTGCCGCTCTGGTTGTTCCTCCTTTAGAAGCAACTTTGTTCATCCATGAGGAAGGCGACAAATCTGATTGGTTAAACAGTTCCACAGCACCTTCGAATGTTTGACTTACTAATACTTTGGAATCATGATCTGAAAAGCCCATCTTTTTAGCTGCTTCCATCATGGATTGCATAAAGTAAAAAACATAAGCAGGACCGCTTCCTGAAATTCCTGTTGAAGCGTCAATGTCATTTTCAGTATCTAAATGCACAGACTTTCCTGTGGTGTTTAACAATTGCTCCACCGTCGAGGTTTCTAATCTAGAAACTTCTTTTGAGGTAGTGTAAGAAGTCAGTCCCTTGCCAACTTGTGCCGGCAAATTCGGCATCGCCCGAACCACCTTTTCAATTCCTAAACCTTTCTGAATACTAGCAATTGTAACTCCTGCCATTAAAGAAACAATGACTTGATCTTTTTTAGTCATTGGCTTCAATTCCTTGAAAAGTTCTTCGGTGTGAAAAGGCTTCACAGCGATAAATACGATGTCTGCTTTCGGTAAGCAATCTTTTAGTTCTGTGTAAACATCAAATCGACTGATTTTCTTTAGTTTTTCTGTGGTCTCTGGATTGGTGTCGGAAATCATAAGGTTAGACTTGCTTAGATATTCAGATTTTACGAGTGCCTTTGCATAAGCTAAGCCCATATTTCCCGCACCAATTACTAATACTTTCATACTGTTTGTTTAATTAAATCGATTTATTTGATGGAGTAGGTACAAACATGATGCATAACCCTCCCGTTTAATCGATTCTTTTGATATGAATGATAATAGTGGAATTGAGTTTTGGTAGGGTCTTGAAGGCTAGGGGGTCGCTAAAACCTTTTAAGAAAGTAGGTTAACCTGACAGTTTAGTTTTTTTGCGACAATATGGCGCAAGTGTGGTCAGAATTCAACAAGTTGTGTATCTCAAAATTCTTTATCGAAAATCGAAACTTAATTCTAAAAATAGATTTCAACGGAATTGGTAAAGCGAATTGTTGTGAATAAAGGGGGATGCCGAGTGATTGTTTTTTTGAAGGATTGGAGGAAAACCATACTTCAACAAATGAATGTGATGGTAAATCTATTGGCTTTTCTCAATAATTTATCATTGGATAATTTCGTCTGATTCACAACGAAGATATTTGGCAGGAATGAGAAGTGTTGAATTTAGAAGCAAAAAAAAGCGAAGTGATAATCACTTCGCTTTTCTGTCTTTTATTGAGTTGGTGCCTTTTTCTTACAGCAATTGTCTAATTTTTCATAACCTTCAGCACTTGCTTGCAGATCATTTGCCTTATAGCCGGCTTCTGAAATCGCTTTTTCAATTTCACTTAAAGTTACTTGTTCTGTGTTGTATTTTACCATGATAGAATTCGTTTTACTATCAATATCTACTGATTTAATTCCTTTGTTAGATTTGATTTTGTTGTAGATATTTCCACCACATGAACCACATTTATCGCAGTGGTCACAGAAGATTTCTGTTTTGACGGTAGCTGTTTCTATCTTGTCTTTTGATTGACTTTGAGCAGTATGTACAGCAAAAAGTAATGTTATTATAACAAATAATCGTTTCATATTTCTTTAGGATTTTAATGGATAAACACAAATATCAATGTTTTAATTCAATTTCAATACGAAAGATCGGATATTATGTGCTAAAAAAGTAAAAAGGCAAGCCTTCCATCACCAATCATCTAGTCACTATAGCTTTATCAGTTATTATCTCGATGAAGTTTATTAGGAGTGTTTAATTTAGGTGTGATTGAGATATACAAAAGAAGCCTTCTACTTTTTTAAAAACAGTAGAAGGCTTCTTTATTGTTATAGACTAATTTCCTAATGCTGAATAATCACTTTAGAAGTTTTTAAAATACGCGAGTCTGAATAAAACTGAACTAAGTACAAGCCATTTTCCAAATTCTGTGTGTTCATTTGCTGTGTATTGGCAGTGCTTGTAAATAATAATTGACCCATAGCGTTATGAACTCTTATTTCTGTAATGCTATTGTCATTTTTCCAAGCGATGTAATCGTTTGCTGGATTTGGGTAGACATAGGTATTTGATAAGGCAAGTTCATTTTCATCTATTCCTACAGTAGCTGAAGTCAAATCAAATGTCCACAAATCGTTTGGGAATAAATTGGAGAATCGATCCCGACCGCCAAAGAAGTAAACATCGTTATTAATTACAAAACTTCCAGGAGCCCATCTACTTCTTCCAGGGTGTGATGGTAATTGTAACCAAGAGTCTGTGCCTGGGTTATAACGCCACATCTCACCATTAGCCATCCAACTATGGTTGTCTCCATCTCCACTTAAAACAAAACCAAATCCATTCAATGAAAATTGGGTTCCGGCTACTCTTGCCTCTCCAGGAAACTGGTTCATAGCTGACCATGTATTTAAGGCCGTATCTAATTTGTACCAATCTTTGTAGACAACGTTTCCACCGTGTCCTAGACCTGCAAAGACTTCTCCGCCTGTATTAAACATAAAAGGGTGGTGCCTAGACGGTCCAGGAAGATTAGCAATCTGAGTCCATGAGTTATTTGTGATGCTATACATCCACCAATCGTTTCTGTCGCCAGTAGCATCATCTCCTAATCCAACATAAATGTAATCTCCAATAGAAATCATAGCAGGATGTCTTCTGCCTGAACAGCTGCAACTAGCAAGTTGTGTCCATGAACTATCTGCACCATCAAAGCTCCAAAGATCATTTAAATATTGTGTGTTGGTAGCACCAAAACCTAAGTAGGCTTTACCATTGGCCACAGTTCCAATACCAAAACTACGCGCGGTACCCGGAAAATTGGCTAAAGTGGTCCAAGAATCTGTTAACGGATCATACTCATAAGCATCATCTGTTGGCTGTCCTGAAATTAAAGTACCAGTTACCGCATACCCTTTACCATTTAGTGAAAAAGAGATAGGATGGTGCCTTCCTATAGGTGAATTGGATTGTTGAACCCAAGATTGTGCAATAATGGTAGTTGAAAATAATACAAAAGCGAAAAGTAAAAATTTATTCATAATATATTTTTAAAGGGAAATAATAGAATGGCGTTAAAATGATTAACCACTTAAATTAACTTATAAATTTAATAATTTAGATTATCTTATTTAAGGGAACGTTTAGATGCGTAAAAATGTTCATGGTTGGGATAAATGGATTTATTTTGTTGGGCTACTTTGCATTTATCAAGTAATAAATAATTTAAGCTCTAGCAAATTATAGCATTTGCCATATCGGTCTGGTTTGGTTAGAAATCAAGTAATTTCGCAACGAATATACAAGGTTCAATAAAATAAATTATCTATCTTGAAGTTAGTATATAAACCTCCTAAAAACTGAAGATTATGAGAATGAAGCTCCTTCTAATTGGATTCATATTAAATTCCTTTTTTGTTAACGTTTTTGGGCAAAGTATTTTTATTGAAAATGATAGCATAAAAATTCCTGGAAAAGATCTTTCAACAGTCGAAAAGCTAGATTTGTCTGATTTAGGATTAAAATCTATTCCTTTAAATATTAGTTTGTTCACTCATTTAAAAGAGTTGAATTTGAGTGTTAATTCTATTCAAGACTTAAATCCAATATCAGAGCTAAAGGACTTAGAAATTTTACTTTTAGATGGATCACCAAATTTAAAGTTAAGTACTCTAAATATTACGCTGACTAATTTGAAACAATTGAAAGTTTTAAGTATTCAATCGTCAAAGATTACATTTATTCCGAATGGAATTTTTAAACTGCGTAAACTCGAAGAATTGCACTTGAATAACAATTTGATTCAGACAGTTTCCTTTGAGATTCGAGGAATGAAATCTCTGAGGTATTTAGACTTAAGTGAAAATTCGATAGAATTTATAGATAATGGTTTTTCAGGGCTTCAACTTCTGGAGCAATTGGACTTATCCGGAAACGGGATAAAAAATAGCACCCACTTGTTTTGTCAGTTGGCAGGATTAAGAAATTTGAAAGAGCTTTCTATTGATTTTGATGTTTCTGAGCTAGTTAGCGTAAAAGGGTTTGTAATTGAAAGTGTTCGTGAGCTGAGGATAAATAATTTTGATTCATTCTATGAGAATGAAATGGCTACATATTTCACAAACTTAAGTAGTCTAAAAATTAGGGGAGATGCTAATGAGATTAATTTCAATAAACTACTAGATCAATTTTCAACATCAAAGTTGGTTTCTATTTATTTGTATTCTAATCAGTTGATTTCTGTTCCATTTAGTATCACCAATTATAGGGAATTAGAATATTTAGGTTTTGAGGGTTCAAAATTTTCGAGTGTTCCCGATTTTATGAATCGATTTGGTAGTCTTAAGTCTGTTGAAGTTAAAGCGAATGAGTTAGACCTATTTACTAGTATTAATAATCTAATTCCAGTAAAATCATTAGAAGAGTTGAGTCTGACAACAAGAAAATCAATTCAAATTCCAATAAATATCTCGAAACTAAAAGGGCTTACAACATTAAATATTCAATCAAAAGAGCTTCCAAAATTACCTGAGGGTTTGCCGAAGTTAGTAAACTTGCGAGAAGTCGTTCTTAATTTAGATAATGCAACTGTTTCAAATTTAGTACATATAGATAGTTTGATGCCGGAATGTAAGTTCACACTTAATTCTTATACTTTAAAGCAGTTGAAGAACGGAATGAGCCCTCCGATGGCAGTTATTGATGTGAAATTTGAGACGTTCAATGTTAATGCAAATCAAGAAAGTAGTATTCAAACGATATCGGGTACACGACTTCAAATTCCTGAGAATGCTTTTTTAGATGAGAACGGGAAGGTTGTAAAGGGTAATGTTAGGATTGCTTACCGCGAGTTTAATGATCCAATTGATATGGCTTTTGCTGGTATTCCTATGATTGAAAGAGAAGGCGATGAGGTATTTACCTATGCCTCTGCAGGGATGCTTGAATTTAGAGCATTTCAAAAAAATGTAGAATTGCAAGCGAATCCGAATAGCACAATTCAAGTCGATTATGCTAGCCCATTTGATGGGAAAGAATATGATCTTTTTTATTTGAATCCTGACAATGAGAGATGGGATAATATTGGAAAGGATTCGATTCGCCCAAGAAGTGATGAAATGACCCAAAATAGACAAGAATTGGATTCATTAAGTAGTTATCCAACGCCGCCAAGGTATTTGAATTTACCTTACAAACAGCAAGAGATAAAACTTCTTAATTATGAAGTTAAGAGAAAAAACAAGATGGTTAGGAAGTTGCAGAAAAGTAGGATTTCTGTTCGAGTAAGGTCTAATCAATTGCGAAGAATAAAAAGAGATACAGCCAATAAAGTGTATTCTGAATTAAAGTATTTAGATAAGTTTAAATGGAATTTAGATTTTTCAGAAAAAGAAGGAATGGGAGCAGAGGAGTATAGAGCGTTTAAAGAACAAATGAAAAATTTTGACTCCTATAATCAAGCACCTAATTTTTCAATGAGTTTAAATGTTGCGAGTAGGAGTGATCTAAATTATATTACTGACTTCTGGTTAGAACCGAACGTGAATCGGGATAACTTTAATTTTGTATGTTCAATTTTAGGTAATGAGGTAAGAGTGCCTGTCATCCCAAGTAATCTGTCTAATAGACCGGAAGTTGCTCAGAGAAGAATTAAATCTTTTTATAAGAAATATACAAAAGCTTTAAATGAGAGGAAAGAAGATTGGGCTATAATTGATGAAAAGTTCAATCTAAAAATGGAAGAATATTATTCAATGATGGGGAACTATGATGAACAAATGAAGAAATACAACGAAGAGTTGAAGAAGTACAATGAAATTTCATTAAATCAATTAAAGACGTTTGCAGTCACTGAAGGTGGAGTGATTCGTTCATTTCAGTTAGCAGGTTTCGGGACCTTCAATTGCGACGTTAGGTATAGAATGGTTAATCCTAAACCATTATTAGCAAACTTAGAAAATTCGGACGGAGAGAAATTGGAGATCAGTCGACTTTATATTTTGGATAAGGTAAACAATGGACTATTAACATTTAATGGACTTAGTGAGGCTTTTTTCGATGATAAAAGTATCAACTGTATGATCGCAATTTTACCTAATGATAGGATAGGAGTTCTTAGTAGTGATCAATTTAACTCTATTAATCTAGGGTCCAAAGAATATACTGCAGTTTTAGACATATTTGATATGAAATCAATGTCCATCAATGAACTAAGAAAACATGCCAATTTCTTTTAGTCGATTGGTTCTAGTTCTATTTTTGATTTTATCAACTCTTTCAGTGTTTTCGCAAAGAAAGTTACTTCAAAGCTTAGATACTACTTTAGTAAGTCAAAATAAGTATTTGTATGATTTTGATATGGCATCTTTTGAGAATAGCTCCTTGGCAGATAAACTGATTGATCCTTATAATGTAGATATAGAATTATTATCCGCTGCCATTTACTTTGAGATTAATAAATGGCGAGAAGAAAAAAGGAGAAGTAGTTTTAATGAGCATTCGAAGCTTGACCGTATAGCATATAAATATGCGAATTATTACAAAAAGTATAGATTCAATAATCAGACTAAAAGTTATGTTCGATTAATGGTCACATTAAAAAAGGTTCCAAAGTATTACCCCTTAGACTTTACATTTATTGATGGGTTTGTGGACTTAGAGCCCATTGTAAATTATGAAAAGGGTCGATTTTACTTTAACGATGAGTTAGAAACTTCACCTGTTGATTTATATTTTGGGAAGTTTTCTAAAGATGAGGATTTTGAAGAAGAGCCAATTGAGTTATTGAGTTATAAAATGTTTGCAGAACGTTATTTAAAAAAGGTTATAATTGGTAAGAGCGGTATGTTAATACGTTCAAAAGCTTATGAGTTAATGGCAGTAAGAGCAGCATTGTTGAAAAACCAACCTAATAAGAAAGTAATCCCTCAGATTAAAATTATATGTCTTTTTGGGGCATATCGGAATAAATTTATTCTCGACGAATTAGAATAAGCTTAAAATAGAGCGGCTTTAAGTAAAAGCATTACTCCTTAATCAATCGCTTCGTCACAACACCTTTGTCAGTAGTCATCTCAATTAAGTACAAACCTGCTTGAAAATGAGAAACATCAATGTTCGTTGAATTTTGAGATTCCAATTGCAACTTACCATCAATGGTGAATATTCTAACACGCTGCAATTGTGAAGTTGTGTTGATATTTAAAACATCCTTCACAGGGTTGGGATACAATTGAATGGAGTTTTCTAAAGCTGAATTTTCTTTTAATCCGACTGTAAAGTTATATGGATTTCCCCAGGTTTGGATTCCTTTTTTGATATAGACTACCGATACGCTATTGTTTGAGCCAAAGTTGTATGATGAATAACTCATTGGATAACCAATGGATTGTGATGAAGTGTATTCAACTAAACTCCCATTATCGAGAGAGTACAAATTAGAGGAGGTCTGCGATGGTGAAAACATGAACGTTTTTTGTAGCTCCATTATTTTGTTTGGTTTGGATTCTGTAGATTCAAAAAGCATTCGAATATTACCATATCCATTTGCAAAGTTTGTATCATGAACTAACATTGACTTTTTATCATAGTGGATGGTATTTATATTAAAGCTTCGCGATGTAGTGTTTGATTTATAGCTATTTGTATTTTTATCTAACCATGTATTTTTTGTAGTTATCGTTCGATTGGATCCTTGTAAAGTATCTTTTGTGATTTTTGCAATATACCTAGTTAAATTCCAAGCAGTCTGATATTGTTGTTCATAATGAAATTCATCATTGGTTGTAAGTTGATTGTAGTCATTTATTGTATAGGGAGTATTTGAAATAAAATATCTCTGAAATGAAGAGAATGGTAAGCTGTCTAACTCAGTAAAATCAATGAGCTGGATAGAACCATTCTTTTTAGAAACAATCAAAGTTTTATGGTGAAAGGTATGGTTCGATGCTGGTTGATTGTTGGCATTCAAGACGGTCAATTGAATTCGTGCTATAGAATCAATTCCAAAAGATCCTATGGAGTCCGTATACATTGAATCAACACTTGCATGAATGGAGTGGGTAGTTGAAGTTCCAACTTTCCAATTCTGGTTCATTTGATAGTGATGAGGGAAGACTAATTGAAATCCTTGGTTATCCATCGTTTTAAAAACAGATGAATCTGAATTTATAAAAGCAGAGTCACCCAACAATCGACCTTTGATCAAGTATTCTCGATAGGAGGGTGCATAATAATTCCGGCTAAAAACTTTACTCGAGAATCCTTTATTGAAAACAAGAACAGTGTCAGTATTTATAACTGTTCGTGACTTTACATGCATCGACTGGATAAAATAGCCTTGTCGACTAACAGAAATACTATCATCCTTAAACTGCACTAAAGTATCACTGGCTTTAAAAGGCGCCCAGTCTTGTGCAGATAAGATAGAAGTAAATAATATGGCTGTAATAAGTAGAATTTTTTTCATAGATCTAGAGGTTTGGTAGTTAATTTAATTTTTTATTGATTTCAAATAATAGTTACTGCTTAATCAATCGCTTTGTCACAACACCTTTGTCAGTAGTCATCTCAATCAGGTATAAACCCGCTTGAAAATGCGATACATCAATGTTCGTTGAATTTTGACTTTCCAATTGCAACTTACCATCAATGGTGAATATTCTAACACGCTGCAATTGTGAAGTTGTGTTGATATTTAAAACATCCTTCACAGGGTTAGGGTACAATTGTATGGAGTTCTCTAGGGTTGAGTTTTCTTCTAATCCGACAGTAAAAGTGAAAGGTGTTCCCCAGGTTTGGTTTCCTTTTTTGAAGTAGGTATTTACAGTTTCCTCTGTTTCTGGTAAACCGCCCCAAGAGTCAGATATAAATTCATCAAATGGAAATCCGATAGGTCCATATGAAGTATAGAAGTGTTCGAATGTATCGAAATCGATACTTGCCAACTCATTCTGATTTTGTGCAGGAAATACTAAATACCAAGTTTTGTATTCTATTAAGTTAGAAAATTGAAAATTATTAGTGTGAAATAAAATACTAGATATCCCCCCAAGATTTGTAACATCTGAATCGTTTACAATCATCGACTTTTTATCGCAAGCAACTTTTGAAATATCAATGTTTTTTATAATTGTTTTCTGACCTCGTGTATTATTGTAATGATTTAACCAACTGTCTTGAATTGTAATAGTTCTATTAGTTCCAATTGTATTATCGGCTATTATTTTTGCAATATGGTCTGTGTTTTCATAGGGTGGAAAGTTTCTCAAGTAATTATAGTGGTACTCATCACCGGTGGTTAAAACCGAATAATCATTATTGGTAAAAGGAGAATTGGATAAAAAGTACTTTTCGAAAGATACAGTTCTAAAAGTATATAAATCTGAAAAATCAATAGTTTTGATTATTCCGTAATTTTTGGAAATAAGAAGGATTATGTTATGAAGTTTGTAGTTTGGAACTACGATATTAGAATCATCAAGCACAGACAATCTTACTTGAACCAAAGAGTCTACTCCAAATTGTCCAACAGAATCGGAATAAATAGAATCTACAGTTGCATTAATACTATTTGATTTTGACTTACCTAGTCTCCAAACTTGATTTAATTTATATCGATGAGGGAATGTTAAACTATATCCATTCGTATCAATAGTTTTAAATCTCGAAGTGTCTGCAGAAATATATGCCGTATCTCCTAAAATTCTTCCTTTTAAATTTAATGGGGCAATGTTGAATTGATTAAACCAGGGATTTAATGACATTAATGGGTATCCTTTTTCGAAAACAATCGTTGTAACATTATTAAGGCTACTTGCACTTTTTACACTTAAAGATTGAATTGCAAAAGAGTTAAAAATTGGTTGGTCTATAGGCCCTAAACTTCTAAAAGATATACTATCATCCTTAAACTGCACCAATGTATCGCTCGCTTTAAAAGGCGCCCAGTCTTGTGCGGTTAGGATAGTGGTAAACAAAATGGCTGTAATAAGTAGAATTTTTTTCATAGGTCTAGTGGTTTGGTTGTTAGCGACCTAAGTTAAACAAAAAAGAAACGTTTTTTTTAAGTTAAAAGAATTATTTTAAGAGATTTAGTCTAATAATCAAACTATTCTAGTAAAATCAATGGTTTGCTAACTTCTAGATTGTCCAAAATCAGCATTGAATTTCCAAACTAGGGCGACTGCTCTAAAAATCATCCACACCAAAAAGGCAATCCAGATTCCAAAAATTCCTAAATCGAAATATTGAGAGATATAAAGCGCAGGAACAAATCCCACGAAAGTGGAAACCAGTAACACATTACGCAAATACTTCATTTTGCCCAAGCCTTTAAAAATACCGTCGTAAATAAAGGCAACACCATTAATAGGTAAACTGATTAACACAATAAAAAAGAATTGATTGAACAGCTCCAATACCTCTGGCTCTTTGCTGAAAATCGTGCCAAAACTGCTGTAGAATATCATTCCAATAACCAATAACAAACAGGCCATCATTAATCCATAATTGACGCAGCGTTTGGCCAAAATACGAAGGGAAACTATATCGTTTGCCCCATACAGTTTACCACCCAAAATATTTCCTGCAGAGGCATATCCATCCAAAAAGAAGGCGGAGAACAACCAGAGATTAATAGCAATGGTGTGAGCTGCAATTACCACTTTCCCTAAGTCGGTAGCGACTCTAACAGCTAGAATAAATGCTACATTCAATGCTAACGTTCGAACAAATAGGTTGAGCGTCATTATGGCTAAGTTTTTAATCTCAGGATGAATGGGCAATGACAATTGAAGAGAAATGGATGTTTTTTGTCGCAATAAAATATACGCTAGAATAGCCATCAAGAATTGGGCGATTAAACTTGCATAAGCCGCTCCTTCAATATGCATTGGTTCAATGTATCCTTCCCAACCATAAACGAGTATAAAATCCAAACCTATATTGGTGAAAGCACCAACGATTGCAATCACCATAGGCCAAGTGGTATTTTGAAGCCCTCTAAAAATGCCAAAAATGGCAAAGGTGAACAACGTCAATGGAAATCCCCAAACCCTGATTTTATAGTATCGAATACAATAGTCCAATACTTGTCCTTCTGCATTTAGCAATTGAAAGATGGGTTCAATAAAAAAGGAGGTAGTGGCCAAAACAATAACCGATAAAATCAAATTAAAGAATATCGCTTGAGCAGGTAGTGATTGGATGTCCAATAATTTATTAGCACCAAGATGTTGTGAGATTAGTGCAGAAATAGAACTTCTCGTTTGTCCTAAGATCCAAATTAACATCGAAAGGAAAGCTCCAACTATTCCAACAGCAGCCAATGCTTCTGTTGCATTGACATCTAAATTCCCGACTACGGCAGCATCGGTAGACGAGAGTAGTGGTTCTGCAATACTAGCAAGTAGCGCAGGGATTGCAATCTTATTTATGTTTTTGAATGAGATCTTTGGGCGAATCATGCTGCAAAGAAAGTAGTTTCTGTTTGGATAAAAGCAAAAAAAAGGGCCTTCCTTTCAGAAGACCCCCAAACCTAAAACTAACCAACTACAGTTGGGGTAATAAAACTTGTTGTACTGCATGCACAACACCATTTGTTGCCTGTACATCAGTAATTATAATATTCACATTTCCTTGACTTGGTTCTTCTGTTTGTAATTGAGCTCCATTCGTTAAATCTACTGTCAAATTAGATCCACCTAAAGTAGAAACAACTTGTCCTTGACTTAGCTGAGCTGCTTGTACATTTGCTCCTGAAACTACGTGATATTCTAAAACTGCTTTTAAAGTTGCTTCTGGAATGTCGCTTAATGTGTTCCAAGAAGGGTTAGAATTCAATAGCGCTGTAAAAGCATCATTTGTTGGAGCAAAAATGGTGAAAGGACCTGCGCCAGCTAATACAGTTGTATAAGTAAAATTATAAGCTGTTAATGCAGCAACAAGGCTTGAAAAACGATCATCGTTTAATGCAATATTCACAACATTCGGTGGAAGTAATACCTTATCGATAATATGAATCACTCCGTTTGACGCCATAATATCAGCTTGAGAAACCATTGCGAAATTGTTTATCATTACTCCATTGTCTGTTTCAATAAATAATGAAGTGTTCACACCATTTGGTCCTGCAGTATTAATGGTGGCTGTATATAAATCATTTGATAAATCAGTCGATTTTACAACACTACCCAAAACATGATAAGTTAATACGCTAGTTAATGTAGCTTTATCAATATCTGATACTCTATTCCAAGCGGAATTAGTTGCTAGTAAATTTCTAAACGCTTCGTTGGTAGGCGCAAATACGGTAAATGTTCCACTTCCTTGGAATGTAGCAACTAAATCTGTAGCAGCTAATGCCACTACTAAGCTGTCTGTTCTGCTGTCTGCAGTTGCAATTTCAGCAATGTTTTTGACTGTCGGTGTTGGTGTCGGCGTCAATACATCATCATCATCTTTGTCGCATGCCACTAAAGATGTACTCAAAATTAATGCGGCCATTACCGCCTTGTTTAAATTTTTCATAGTTAATGTTTTTATGTGTTTGTAGAGTAAGAAACACTAATCATGTAGTTTTGTTTATTAAAAAGTGTTAATTGTTAAACATAATAAGGTTGTGCTTTAATCTTATTACTATTTATTCTTTGCTAAAGACATTGTAAATAGTAGGATGGAAGCTAAAAATGTGTATTATTGATAAAGCGAAAAATAATATGAAAACGAAAGAAGAAATAGTAAAAAACTGGCTGCCGAGGTACACAGGAACGCCAATTGAAAGTTTTGGAGAATATATATTGCTGACCAATTTTGGCAACTATGTAAACATGTTTGCCGATGAATTTAAGGTTCCGATTATCGGCATGGACAAGCCCATGCAAACGGCTACAGCTAATAACATCACCATCATAAATTTTGGTATGGGAAGTCCTATGGCAGCCACAGTAATGGATTTATTGTCTGCGATTATGCCAAAAGCAGTATTGTTTCTTGGAAAATGTGGTGGTTTAAAAAAGAAAACTCAAATCGGTGATATGATTTTACCGATTGCTGCAATAAGAGGAGAAGGAACAAGTGATGATTACATGCCACCAGAAGTTCCTGCTTTACCATCATTTCGCTTACAACGATCTGTTTCTTCTATGATTAAGAAACATCAATTGGACTATTGGACCGGAACAGTTTACACCACCAATCGAAGAGTTTGGGAACACGACGAAGACTTTAAGAACTATTTAAGAGAAATCAGAGCAATGGGAATTGACATGGAAACGGCTACCATTTTTACAGTCGCTTTTGTCAATGAGATTCCTCATGGGGCATTGCTATTGGTCTCCGACAACCCGATGATTGCCGAAGGGGTTAAGACTTCAGACAGCGACAAAAAAGTAACTTCAAGTTATGTTAATGCACACTTACAGATAGGAATTGATGCCTTAATTGAATTGAGAGATTCAGGAGAATCTGTAAAGCATTTGCGATACGTTTAATTTCCGAAAAGCTTATTAAAGAAGGTTTTTCGATTCTTTCTTTTTTCTGATCGCTCTAGTCTTTCATCAAGGGTTTCTTCTTTATCTCCAAAGATGTCTAAGAATTCTTCAAATTGAGAGTCTTCTTTAAAATCTGGGCAATCGAATAAGGCGAGTTGCTCTTCTGTGATTTCAGGAAATGACTTGGAAACTAACTTTTTATTGGTGGCGTCTTTCTGCAATTTGCCGTAACTCAATCCTACCAAGGGAAGTGCTAAGCGACTTGCAGAACCATTGCCGCCTCCCGAAAAGTGAATCTTAGGTAGGGTTGCACCAACTCTAGCTACCGTAATTGCTTTCGGATTGTAAGCCGTAAACCAAGCATCTGCAAAATCTTGAGAAGTTCCTGTTTTTCCTGCCAAAGGAATTCGAACACCATATGTTCCAGCCATTGAAGCTCCAGTTCCCTCTTTAATCGCCTTTTGTAAGATGATGTTCAAAAGATTGACTGCTTCACCATTGAGTAGTTTTTTGCTCTTTTCTTTTTGATGAGAGTAGATGATTTTACCGTTGTCTGAAACAATAGAGTCGATGTAGTAAGGGGTGACAGAGTAACCACCATTGCCAAATGTGGCATAAGCTCTAGCCAATTCGAATACACTTGCAGAAGCTGCTCCTAACGCTGTAGATGGTTCATCTGGCAAATCCGATTGGAAACCTAATTTATCCCAAATGGATTTTAATTTTTTATACCCAACTTCAAAAAATAGATTCACAGTTGGAATATTTTTAGAAAAGGCCAATGCAGCTGCTAAGCTGTATTTTCCACCAGTTTGTAAATCGTAGTTTTGAGGACTCCACTCTTCAAAATCGGAGAGCTGTATGGAATCGTTTTCTAAATAATCACAAGGAGAATAACCTTCCTCCAAAGCTGCTAAATAGACCATCGGCTTAAAGCTCGATGCCAATTGCCTCTTCGCCATCACTTGGTCATAAGGATGTATTTGTTGATTGATACCGCCCTGATAAGCGAGTATTGCACCTGTTTTTACATCCAAGGTTAACATCGCAGCATGCAATTGTGTTAATTCATATTTTATACTGTCTAAAACTGATTTTTCTAAAACTTGTGGACCATCCCATGTCTGAAATTCTGTTTTTTTAGAGGTATCATTTTCTAGTGAAATGGATTGCTGTTTCGCGAAATTAGACGCGATTTTATCCAGTTCTTTGGCGTAATAGCCTTTCGAATATTGTTGTTGTAGCAACACATGCATTTTAGAAAGATGCTCCTTTAAAGCTTCATATTGGCTTTTTTGAACCTCGTGGTTCAAAGTGGTATACACCTTTAAACCGTCTTTTTGCAATGAAAGAGATGTTTGGTTGTCTTGATTATAAGCTGAAATCTTCTCTTCTGCCAAGTTTCGAACAACTTCTGAAAAGTAATTGGCGATTCCTCTGGATTTAATGTCGTAGTAATCTAATGCTATCGGCAACGCCTGACTTTCGGTTTTCTCTTCTTGGCTGATGAATTCGTACTTTGCCATCTGTGCCAACACTACATTTCTTCTGATCTGAGATCGCTCTGGATGCAATCTTGGATTGTAATAAGAATTTGCTTTCAATAGACCAATCAGTGTCGCTGATTGTTCTAGTTTTAATTCCTTAGTAGTGGTGTTGAAAAAACGTTGGGATGCAGATTCTATTCCATATAAATTTTCTCCAAATGGAACCGTGTTGAGGTAGAGCGCCAATATTTCATCTTTGGAATAGATATCTTCAATCCGCTTAGCGAGTATAATTTCTTTGACTTTGTTGAAAGCGATACTACCAAATTCGTATTGCTCTCGGCCAAACATATTTTTAGCCAATTGCTGACTAATGGTACTGCCACCACCGGAGCTATTGTCGCCAAGAAAAATACTTTTTACAATTACTCGAGCAATACTTCTGTAATCAAAACCTTGGTGCTCATAGAATCGAACATCTTCGGTAGCAATTAAAGCATGCTGCAAATGGAGCGGCATCTCTTCGAAAAGTACATCAGTTCTATTAAGGGTGTAAATCTTTGAGAGTTGTTTTCCATCCGAAGAATAGATGATTGAGGCATTTTCCAACTGAAATGCCTTTAAATCATCTTGAGACGGAATTTTGCCAAAAAGACCGGCATAAATACTCAGGACGAATACTATAAAAAGTAAAATGGGTAATCCAATTAGTAAAAGGACTATTCGTATTAATTTTTTTTTCATGGCAAAAAGAGGAATAAAAAAAGGGAATTGTAAACAAGTCCCTTTAAGTTTTTATTATCTAAGAAGGTTACTCATCATCGTCACTTTCATCTTCTGTATCATCACTTTTAAATGATTTGTAAATCACTTCAGATTCCTTCTTTCTAGATTCAGGATCTACTTTTTCACCGATTAAGTATTTCTCCATCTCTTTACTCATTGCCAAAATTTCAGGAGCCTGACTTTCTTTTACCTCAAATTTATAAGCTGCGAAATATTTATTGAATTCACCATTTTTTACCAAAGTCGCCCATTCTTCTAATCCATTTACTAAAGTCTGCGCTGACACTTCATCAGGAACATAGTCTCCATTGATATTTTCCATCGCCAATTTGATGCTCTTTACACCTTCACCAACGTTTCTAGATTTTATTTCATAAACACCTTTCATCAACCAAACTGCATAATCGTCTGGATCAAATTTTACAATTTTCCCCATGTAATAAGCTGCCTTTCTTGGATTGTCGTTGTCGTAATAGATTTCTGAAATCTTTATAACAGTATCCTTCAATAACGTCAAGAAGTCGTTATTTACTTCTAATATTTTCTCGTTTTCTTCTTTATTGGCATACTTCACCATTTTGTAGGCAGCCTTCAACGATTCTTTTATAGAATTTGGATAATCCTCCTGCAATTCAGGTTTACGAGCTATTTCAAAATATGCTTGAGCAAGATAAAGATAGGTGCTTGGATTTCTTCTATACTCCGAATCTTCTGTTAATTTCTCAGCTTTAGCCGCCGCATCTTCTATCTTTCCATCTACCATTAAGAAGGCGATTTTACTCAATTTTTTATCCTCTTCTTGAGCGATTAGCGTGCTTCCAAAAGCAATAAATAGAAACAGTGTAAATAGACTTTTTTTCATAAACTAAGTTTAATTTGATTTCGTGAAATTACAAATCTTGTACCAAGTATCAACGAAGATAAGATATTTACTAATTAATGCCTGAAAATAATATTAATTTTGACCAAATTTTAAGAGAGATGAAGAACAACCACAGCCGGATCAACACGACTCAAGAAGAAGGTAAATTTGTGCTTACCATTGATGCCTTTCACGAAGAAGACAAGCAAAAGTTTTTTAGCGTTTGGTTAGGAGCTTTCATTCTTTGTGGGGTTGCAATTCTTTCACAGCTATTTACTTCTGATAATAGCGAGATGAAATTAATGATATTCGTTTTTGGAATATTCTGGGCCTATTTCGTCTACAAAATGGTAAGAACATGGAGGTGGAGACGCAGTGGGAAAGAAGTGATAGAAATTGATGATCAGTATATCTACATTGGTCGTCGATACGGTGAAAGAGGAATTCCTAAAGCTTACCCATTAAAAGAAGTGCAATTGCCTCGAAAATTTGTCAACGAGAGCAATGATTTTGTGAAAAGTATGAATGAATCCTATTGGATGATTTCTAACGAACAGCTTTGTATTACCTACAGAGGTAAACTGATTATGTTTGGATTGCGTTTATCTGACAAAGAAATAGGACGAGTGCTTAAATTGGTTCAGCAAGAAATTGCTAAGCGAGTTAAAGACTAAGCTTCTGTGATTTTAAAAATAGCCGTCGCCACTCTTTTTGTTTTCATTCCTTCGATTTCTTCTTCTAAAATGAGGCGTTGAGCTTGTTTATCTTCAAAAACTTCCTGCAAGTTTTTAATCATTCCAATTGGAACATTGGAGGTAATTAGTTGCTGATAAATAGTTTCTCCTTCTAGTGCTTTAAATGTCTCTTTTAATTCTAAGTGAAGCTTTTCTCGATTTTGCACTCTACGCTGATTATTGGTGTAAAGCTCATTCGTTAATAGATCAGGCCTTTTTAGTTGTTTACACAATTCTTGAAATTGACGGTTATTTCCAACTGCCAAAACATACTTTATTCCATCTTTTGAAGTCACAATTTCACCATAAGGGGCAATGTTTGGATGCAAACTGCCCATTGGTTTTGGGATGTGATCATTCATTAAATAATTGGTTGCTTGGTTGGCTAAAGAGGCCAATGCAGCATCATAAAGAGAAACTGATACTTCAGCACCTTTTCCAGTTATTCCGCGTTGAATTAATGCCACCAATATTCCTTCTTTCAATTGATGGGCTGCAAATAAGTCGATAAAGGCTATGGGCATTTTTACAGGAAGATTTTCATCGTTTCCATTCATGGACATCATTCCTGTTTCAGCTTGCAGAACCACATCAAATGCAACTTTATTGCTATCTACTCCAAAGCCATTGATGCTGGCATAAATCAATCTTGGATTTAGTTTTTTTAATGTTTCGTAATCAAGCCCATATTTTAAATCATCTCCTTTCTTGAAATTAGAAATTAGGATATCCGCATTTTTTATCTTGTTTAGAACCAGATTTATATCCGTGTTTTCCTTAAGGTCAAGTTGAAGCGATTCTTTTCCATAATTCACTGCCGAATAGTAAGCTGAAACTGGATTGTCAATTGATTCATTAGACAATCTCCAACTTCTAGTGACGTCCCCATTCGTAGATTTATTTTCGATTTTTAGCACAGTGGCGCCCAATTCTGCAAAAAAAGTTCCTACTGCAGGCCCAGCTAAAACTGCCGCTAGTTCTACGACCTTTAATCCTTTAAACGGTTGGTTCATTTATCAATATTTTTATAACGTAAACGAATGGAATTTCCAATCACAATTACATCAGAAAAGGCCATTGAAAGTGCTGCCACCATCGGATTCAAGAATCCCATTGCCGCAATGGGGATTGCAACTGCATTGTAAGCAAATGCCCAGAATAAGTTCTGTTTGATCGTTAAATAAGTGTGATGACTGATGTTGTATGCATCCCATGCTGATTTTAGTGAGGATTTATTCAATAATACAATCTCGGCACTGTTGATGGCTACTTGTGTGGCCGAACTTAAACTTACCCCTATACTTGCTTTTGCTAGGGCAGGAGCATCATTAATTCCATCGCCCACCATTACTGTAAATCCATCTTGGTTTAGCGCTTCAATCTTTGCTAACTTTTGCTCAGGTAATTGTTCGCTTTCGTAGTTTTCAATTCCACACTTTTCAGCCATAGCTTTCACTTTTTCTTCCTTATCACCACTTAAAATGTAAGTTGATATGTTGGCTCTTTCGAAGTTCGCAATGGTTTCTATGGTGTCTTCACGGATTTCATCTTCTAAATCAATTCCGGCTACCAATACCTCATTTTCTATAAGGTACAAGGAATGTGAATGGGTAGGTTCCGTTTTTAATAATTTATATGACCCCAGAGCCAATTGTTTACCCTCCGAATCTTGGCCAAACATTCCCAATGCTTTTTCTTCTCGAATGCCCATTAAAGGGATCATCTTGACTTTGCCTTTTAGTTGTTTCAAGATCGATTTTGCAATGGGATGAGCCGAATACATTTCTAAACTGAGCAAAATGGACTTTACTTTATCTTCGTTGTAATCTGAATTGTATAGTTGAATGTTCTTGATGCTGAAATCTCCGGTTGTAATCGTTCCCGTTTTATCAAATACAATATGCTTAGCTTTTGCAAAGATTTCTAAACTGGAACCACCCTTGATTAAAATTCCATTTCGTGCAGCTCTACTAATTCCCACCATTACAGCTGTCGGCGTAGCCAATCCCATCGCACAAGGACAGGAAATAACCAATACTGCAATGGCATTGAGAATAGCAATTCTAAAATCTACTCCAATAGCGAAATACCAAACTACAAAGGTGAGGACTGAAATACCAACAACGATTGGCACAAAAATACCAGCTACTTTATCCCCTAATTTTTGGATGGTTGGCTTTTGGCTTTGAGCAGTTTTAACCAATTCAATAATTTGCGATAATACTGTTTGGTGACCAACTTTTAATGCCACCATTTTAATGCTTCCATCTAGAATAATCGTTCCACCAATGACTTCATCTCCATCTTTCTTTTTTACTGCCTCTGCTTCACCACTAATCATGGCTTCGTCAATCTTTGCAGCACCTTCTTTTATTTTACCGTCGGTTGGAATTTTATCTCCATTTCTAACTAGTAAAGTATCGCCAACGCGAATGTCTTTCGCTTCTATTTCTTCGATGTGTTCTTCACCATTTAACAATGTTATTTTGTTGGCTTTTTCTACTTGAAGCGCAGTTAGTTCTTGGATTGATGAAGTTGTTTGCTTTACTGATCTGTGCTCAATCAAATTACCCAAGAATACCAAAGTAATGATGGTCGCTGCCGTTTCGAAAAACAAGAAGTTGGCAGCTTCGGGTTCTCCCCAATGCATTATCATTCCGGCTACTGAATATCCAAAAGCAGCCGTCGCACCAATAAAGATGAGTACATCCATATTCGGAACACCAGATTTAAGAGAACCCAATCCACTTTTTCCAAAGTGGTAAAACCCCATTGCAAAAACAGGCAGACATAGAAAGAATTGCACCAAGGGATTATGCAGTGGTTCCCACGAAATAAACATGTGCATGAATAAAGGGAGGGAAAAGAGCAAACTGATGTAAAACTTTTGATCGATTGACAGCTGCTTCTTTCCTTTACCAGCGCTCTCATCTGATTTTATACCGTATCCTAAGGATTTAATATCTGATTCGACTACGTCTATTGTAATGTCAGGAGACTTAGAGAAACGGACTTCACCAGTAGCAAAGTTGACGTCTACATCTTTCAATCCTCTTTTTTCTAATCTTTTAGTAACACCAAGTGCACAATTTGAACAGGTCATTCCTTCAACGTGAAGTAAATTTTTTTCAGAATTTTCCATGGATACAAAATTAATCAATCATTCAATACACTCATGTTGACGAGCGTTAATGTTCTTTAATAGTTGAAAAGTAATGGATAAAAAAAGCTGGGAAATTTTGTAAAGAAAATGAAGCAGTCAAATAAAAAGTTTTATATTTGCAGCCCGTTAGGAAAAATGATATTTATTGTTTGAATAATGGAAATAATACGGTGATTGTAGCTCAGTTGGTTAGAGCACTGGTTTGTGGTGCCGGGGGTCGTGGGTTCGAATCCCATCATTCACCCATTTATTTGAAGGTCAGGTTTTTACCTGACCTTTTTTTGTGCTCTAATTTTTATTGAGCTTGCTCAAAATAAAAATTAGGCATAGAAAAAGATAGCAAAGCGACTTTAAATTAATGGGGTCACCCTAACCTTTGATACAGGGATGTCTGCAAGAAATCCCATCATTCACCCAAAGATTAAAGCTTCGTCGAATGGCGAGGCTTTTTTTGGATCAAGACTAAATGTTGTGTTTAAGCAAAAACATTTGTCAATCTAAAAAGGAAAAATTCTACATTCTTTACTCCTCTGAATTGAGATCTAAATGCTTTTATTTTAGCATTAAATGATTCGGCTGCTGCATTGGTACTTCTACTTTCAAAATAGTTTAAAATGGTATCATAATTAATTGATATAGTATTCATAATAGTTTTAAAGCTTTTGAAGTCAGACTTTTCAACTGTATCGTACCACCTGGCTAATTTGGTAATTGCTACTGCTTTTTCAATTGATGAGTTGTAAATTACTTTGAGCTGATTGCTAAGATTGTATGCCTGTTGTATTTTGGGGTATTCTTTAAATAATATTTTGGCTCTTGTTTTTTGGCTATCTGTCCATTTATCAGGCCCTTTAAATAATAAATATCTGCTTCTTGCTAGTAGTTGTTTAGGAGTATCACCATTTTCAAATACTTCACTTTCGTAGTGCCTTAGATTTTTTCTAGCAAGTTTTATCGCTTCATTTTCATTATCAATAGCATCCCACCGATATTTGATCCGAACCTCTTGAACTGCTTCAATAGCAAGTTTCTGAACATGAAAACGGTCTGTTACTTGCATTGCTAATGGGAAGCAGACTTTTGCGATTTGCTTCATGGTAGGAGCCATATCTAGGGTAATCTCTTCTACCTTCCGACGTTTAGATTCCGGTATTTTATTTACCCATTTTATTACCTCTGATGAGATAGTTCCTCTGACAATAGCAACTATTGAACCTGCCCTTCCTTTAGCTTTTTTATTGGTAATTACTGTATATAGCTCTCCTTGAGAAAGAGCTACTTCATCTATTGATAGACGTTTACCGATATTTTCAGGAAAAACCAACCATTCTTTAGCATGTGTTAATTGTTTCCATTCTTTAAAATCGCTTAAATAATCTCTATACTGGCGCTGTAATTTCTTTCCATTTAACCCATAAAGTTCACCGATAGAATTGCAGTCTAATGCATTAGTATCGACTAATAGCTTTTAAAAAAGCAGCGAATTCCACTGTCATTCGGCTGCCTTTTGCTACTATATTCCAATCTCTTTGAACAACTTGTTTTGTATATTTATCTAACCAACGCCGCCGTTTTACATGAAGATAAACAGGTTTTCCTCTCAAAGGAAAATCTTGGATAGTGATCTCTTTATGAAAGCCATGAGTAATTAATACTTTGTCTTTTTCCTCTATTGGGGTATCTGGTTTCTCTTCGAAATAGATGTGAACTATCTTATCTTCGACCTTAAATTTGATAAGTTCAAAGTGAGTCACCAATAACTCAGGCAACAATAAATGCAATAACTCTTTAGATATTTCCAATTCCTTTTTTTGTGCAAAATTGGAATATTATTTTAACTAACACACAACTTTTGTTGTTGATCCCTTTTTTTTATGCTTTTAATTCAAGTTTATTTGAAAATTGAAAAGACATAAAAATACCCAATTTTGCAACAATTGAAGCTTGAAACTTTGAAGGCCCTAAAAATGATACAGGGATTTCCGAAGGAACCCCCCATCTTTTCAAGTTTACTTAATTACTTATTTTAGTTTATTTAGAATCTTAGAAACAACTGGTGATTCGGATTACTATGTGTTGGCGATATTTTAAAATTGTATTCACCAATTTTTTTAAAACCAACTTTTCTATAAAAATTAATCGCTCTAGTATTTTCCGTCCAAACATTCAGCCAGATACCTACTTGATCAAGCTTTTTACATAATTTAATGTTGAAGTTAAAGAGCTGATAACCCAATGACTGATCGTGATGCTCTTTTAGAACATAGAGCCTTTCTAATTTCGCAACATTTGTTGAGTCTACAGAATTATGCTTGTTATTCATGCAAACCTTAGAGAAACCGACCGCTGTTTTTTCTTTAAAAATCAAATAGTAGTGATTCTCTGTGTTTGCTAATTCCTCCTTGAATTTATCAATCGTGTAGTTCAATCGGATGTATTCGGCTATGTCATTTTTAGGAGCACTATGTCCATGCGATTCGATAAAGGTGATTTGACCCAACTCGGAGAGTGTCAATAAATCATCAACAGTTGCTTTCCGTATAGTCAGTTCAAGAGGTGGAGTGGAAGTGAGATTCATTTCAATAGAATAGATTAATACATGGTATTTGGATTCGCTGATTTCTCAGAAATTTGTTGAATCGCATCCCAATGCTCGCAAATCTTTCCTTCAACATCAAATCTAAAAAAATCCATCGTCACATATTGATCATTACCAGGCCATGTTTGATGGGTATGCAGCGCCACTAAATCTCCTTCAGCAATGCTCCTTACAAATTCGATCGACTTCTCAGGATATTCTTCTTGCATTCTTTCGAAATAATCGATGAATCCTTGGGTGCCATTAGCAACACCCGGATTGTGCTGAATGTATTCCTTTCCAACGTAAGTTTCAACTGCTAGTTTAGGGTTGCCTTCGTAGGCTGTTCTGTAAAAAGAAATGGCGTTTTCTTTGTTTTGGTTAATGTTCATTCAATAGTAATTTTTACGGAATAAAGTTAGTTAAAGTTGTAGTAACACGTTTTAAGATTTCAGGGCTAACGCCCCTTTTTTTATGAATTATTCACCTGTTATTAAAATTTCAGGGCTCTGCCCCTCTAATAGAATTGACATTTATAAAAACAAAAAGTTGATTTAAATTTATGAATACCAATTTTTTATTCAATTTATTCAACCATAGGGAAGTAGTCCTTTAATCTTAATAAGATGATTTATGGTTTTAGTGTTTGGGGGCTTAGCCATGATATTTCCCCACTGCAATTAAGATTTCAGGGCTAACGCCCCTTTTTTATGAATTATTCACCTGTTATTAAAATTTCAGGGCTCAGCCCCTCTAATAGAATTGACATTTATAAAAACAAAAAGTTGATTTAAATTTATGAATACCAATTTTTTATTCAATTTAATCAACCATATGGAAGTAGTCCTTTAATCTTAATAAGATGATTTATGGTTTTAGTGTTTGGGGGCGTAGCCATGATATTTCCCCAATGCAATTTAGATTTCAGGGCTAGCGCCCCTTTTTTTATGAATTATTCACCTGTTATTAAAATTTCAGGGCTCAGCCCCTCTAATAGAATTGATATTTACAAAAACAAAAAGTGGATTTAAATTTTGAATACCAATTTTTTATTCAATTTAATCAACTATAGGGAAGTAGTCCTTTAATCTTAATAAGATAATTTATGGTTTTAGTGTTTGGGGGCGTAGCCATGATATTTCCCCACTGCAATTAAGATTTCAGGGCTAACGCCCCTTTTTTTATGAATTATTCACCTGTTATTAAAATTTCAGGGCTCAGCCCCTCTAATAGAATTGATATTTATAAAAACAAAAAGTTGATTTAAATTTTTAAACACCAATTTTTTATTCAATTTAATCAACCACAGGGAAGTAGTCCTTTAATCTTAATAAGATGATTTATGGTTTTAGTGTTTGGGGGCTTAGCCATGATATTTCCCCACTGCAATTAAGATTTCAGGGCTAGCGCCCCTTTTTTTCTAATAATTATTAACCTGTTATTAAAATTTCAGGGCTATGCCCCTCTAATAGAATTGATATTTACAAAAACAAAAAGTTGATTTAAATTTTTGAATACCAATTTTTATTCAATTTTATCAACCATCAAACATAGGGACGTAGTCCTGTAATCTTAATAAGATAATTTATGGTTTTAGTGTTTGGGGGCGTAGCCATGATATTTCTCCAATGCAATTTAGATTTCAGGGCTAGCGCCCCTTTTTTTATGAATTATTCACCTATTATTAAAATTTCAGGGCTCAGCCCCTCTAATAGAATTGATATTTATAAAAACGAAAGGTTGATTTAAATTTATGAATACCAATTTTTTATTCAATTTATTCAACCATAGGGAAGTAGTCCTTTAATCTTAATAAGATGATTTATGGTTTTAGTGTTTGGGGGCTTAGCCATGATATTTCCCCACTGCAATTAAGATTTCAGGGCTAACGCCCCTTTTTTATGAATTATTCACCTGTTATTAAAATTTCAGGGCTCAGCCCCTCTAATAGAATTGACATTTATAAAAACAAAAAGTTGATTTAAATTTATGAATACCAATTTTTTATTCAATTTAATCAACCATATGGAAGTAGTCCTTTAATCTTAATAAGATGATTTATGGTTTTAGTGTTTGGGGGCGTAGCCATGATATTTCCCCAATGCAATTTAGATTTCAGGGCTAGCGCCCCTTTTTTTATGAATTATTCACCTGTTATTAAAATTTCAGGGCTCAGCCCCTCTAATAGAATTGATATTTACAAAAACAAAAAGTGGATTTAAATTTTGAATACCAATTTTTTATTCAATTTAATCAACCATAGGGAAGTAGTCCTTTAATCTTAATAAGATGATTTATGGTTTTAGTGTTTGGGGGCGTAGCCATGATATTTCCCCACTGCAATTAAGATTTCAGGGCTAACGCCCCTCTGATTGTCTCGATTGTTTATTGTTATTAAGATATCAGGGCTAACGCCCCTTAATTATAGATTCTTATGAATAAAGAGATAAGTATGTGTTTGTATTTAAGACTCTTAAAGAGAAATAGAAACATTAATCTTATTGATTTAGTAATGAAATCTCAATTGCTCAAATAGTAGTTCATACTGTCAAGGGACGTAGTCCTGATATCTTAATAGGTTAGATTGTGATCTTTTGTCAAGGGGCGTAGCCCTGACATTTTAATCAATCATTCCAATCAAATAAATACCTTTCATCATAACTGATCTCAAATTTCTCCAACAACAAAAGGTATTCATTTTTAAATGATTGTTTCTTATGGTGTTCAGGTTGATTTAAAATGTACTTTACGACTTGATCAATTTGTGACTTAGAGTATGTAAATGCTCCAAATCCGTCTTGCCATCGAAATTTACCTGTCACATATTTCTTTTCATTGATCCACTTTGATGAACCGGATTTAACGTGTTCCATTAATTTAGAAGGAGACAATGTAGGATGCATACTTACAAAAACATGTGTGTGGTCTGGATTGCAATAGATGGCATGCATTTTACATTTCTGATTGGTAATAATTCCAGAAATTACTTTTTCAAATTCTTCCCTAATCTTTTCAATAATTAAGTTCTCTCGTCCTTTAACGGAGAAGACAAATTGAATATATAATTGAGTGTATGTATTTGCCATTTTGGTAGATAATTAAAACCCTAAATCATTGAAAGGTAATTATTTTAATTTACTAGAAAGTTATGAATCACCATTTTTTGATGAGAGTTAGAAATTCATCTCTAGCCCACAATTCCCAAAGAAAGTTAAAACACAGCTACAAATTTTTGAAACATCCTTTTTTAGATTTTTTGGTTTCTGATTTGTAAGAAATGGATTGATTTAATAAACGTTCAACTGTTTAAAAGTATTGCTAATTCTAATTTCTTGGGGAGGCATAATCTTTAATTTAGAAGCTCGTTATATTAGAAATCGTTCACTTTTTTAAACTCCAATTTATGCGGCTTACGCTCTTGCCAATTTTTCTATTTTCATTGCTTTTATTGAGCTCTTTTCACCTTCCAACAAAAGATTCAGACGCTGCTGAACCTAAAAAGATTCCTTATCTAAAAGGGAATCATGTTTGGGCAGATTCTATTCTGAATACCATGAGTATAGATGAAAAGATTGGACAACTGTTCAATGTGGCTGCTTATAGCAATGAGAAAATGAATAAGAAGGAAGTGGAAGAGTTGATTCAAAAATACCACATTGGTGGGTTGACATTCTTTCAAGGTTCCATTTATAAGCAAGCAGAATTGACGAACTATTTTCAATCTGTATCTAAAGTGCCTTTAATGGTGGCGATGGATGCCGAATGGGGAATGGCGATGCGAATAGATAGCGTGATGAAATATCCATGGCAAATGACGTTGGGCGCTATTCAGGATGAAGAATTGATTTACAAAATGGGAAAAGACATTGCACAACAAATGCGTCGAATTGGTGTGAATGTGAGCTTTTCTCCAGTGGTGGATGTTAATAATAATCCGGATAATCCGATCATAAATGCTCGATCGTTTGGTGAAGATAAAAAGAACGTAGCTCGAAAAGGGGTGGCATACATGCAAGGATTACAAGACGGAAAAGTATTGGCTTCAGCCAAGCATTTTCCTGGACACGGTGATACTGATATGGATTCCCATAAGGCACTTCCAATGATTGATAAGACAAAAGCACAGTTAGATTCATTGGAATTGTATCCGTTTAAACAACTGATAAAAAAGGGAGTCGGTAGTGTTATGATTGCACACCTGAATATTCCTGCTTACACCAGAGAATCAACTTATCCTTCTTCTTTAACCCCTTCTGTGGTGACTGATTTATTAAAAGATGAATTGAATTTTAAAGGGTTGACTTTTACTGATGGATTAAATATGGCAGGAGTTGCTGCCCGATTAACATCTCCTGAAGTGGACGTAGAAGCGATTAAAGCAGGAAATGATATTTTATTATTGTCGAGAGATGTTGAGAAAGGAGTAGAGGCCATCAAACAAGCATTATTGGATAGTGTTTTAACTCAAGAAGCAATTGATGCTTCAGTTTTAAAGATATTGAGAGCCAAGCAATGGATGGAGCTTGATAATTATCAGCCAACTGATTTAAATCAATTGTATGAAGATTTGAATACTCCAAAGTACACAGCGCTGAATCACAAACTGACCGCAGCATCCATTACTTTATTGCGCAATGACAATATCATTCCTTTATCTACTGGAACTGAAAAAATAGCTGTTTTGTCCATTGGCTCTAAGGAAGTAACCGCATTTCAAAAGCGAATTGCGAGTTATGCCAACGTGAAATTTTTCAATTCAGGAAATGATATCCCTGTCGGAGATCAGAAAGCAATGATGGATAGCTTAATGCCTTTTGATGTGATCATCATTGGAATGCACAGAAGCGATAAACACCCGTGGGTGAAATATGATGTTTCTGATGACTTAAAAGGGTTTTTAAATATTTTGCGATTAAAGAAGAAAGTGATTTTGGATGTATTTATGAATCCATATTCCATGCATAATTTCTTAGCGACTGAATACGTAGATGCATTTTTGATGTCTTATCAGAATTCTGATGCAGCTCAACAAATTTCAGCAGAAATTATCTTTGGCGCACGATCTGCTAAAGGAAAGTTGCCTGTTGGAATTTCTAGAACGTTTCCAATAGGAGCGGGAGTTGGTGACGAGACCACTAATATTCTATATCGAGCGATTCCGGAAGAGTTGGGGATTTCATCAGATTTAATGAATCAAATAGATATTATCGCACAAGATGGAGTGAATAAAGGAGCCTATCCTGGGTGCCAAGTGTTGGTTGCAAAAGATGGTAAAATCATTTACGACAAGCAATTTGGACATTCAACTTATGAGTCGAATCAAGCGATTCAACCAACTGACTTATATGATATCGCTTCGGTTACTAAAATATCAGCTACATTGTTGGCAGTAATGGATTTAGTGTCTAAAGACAAATTGAGCTTAGACGACAACTTAGGAAAACACTTGGGGAAATTGGTGAAAAATACTGATTATGCCGACTTAAAATTGAGAGAGATTCTAGCTCATCAGGCAGGTTTAGCCGCATGGATTCCTTTTTATATCAAAACACTAGAAAGTGGAGAGCCAAGAGCAGATTTGTATAGTAAATTCCAATCGGAAGATTTTTCAGTTCGTGTAGCAGATAGCATGTACATTACTGCAGCTTATGAAGACACGATTTTTTATAGAATCATACATCGAGCGAAAGTGAATCCTAAAAAGGAATACCGATACAGCGATGTGGGCTATTATTTTATGAAAGAAATTGTGGAACGAATCACTGATATGCCGATAGAAGACTATTTGCAAGCTAATTTTTACGGTCCTTTGGGAATGAGTAGAACTACTTTTAATCCCATGAATAAATTCAGTAGAGCCGAAATAATCCCAACCGAGGATGACAGGACTTATAGAAAGCAACTGGTTTGGGGTGATGTTCACGATCCGGGTGCTGCGATGTTGGGTGGAGTAGGTGGTCACGCCGGATTATTTTCGACTACGAATGACCTCGCTAAATTGATGCAATTGTACTTGAATAATGGAAATTACGGAGGAAAGCAATACCTAGATGCTGCAGTAGTGAAGGAGTTTACCAAATGTCAGTTTTGCAAAGATGATTCTCCTAAAAATGGAAATGAAAATAGAAGAGCAGCGGGCTTTGATAAACCGGCTTTTCATGGTAATCCTGGACCAACTTGCGATTGCATCAGTTATGCTAGCTTTGGACATTCAGGATTTACAGGAACTTACGCTTGGGCTGACCCAGATGCTCAAATAGTTTACATATTTTTGTCGAACCGTGTATACCCTGACGCGAACAATAAGAAGCTTTTGCAGTTAAACATAAGAACAGATATTCAAGAGCGTATCTACGATGCCATTAAAGCATCTAAAGTGAAAATGATCAACTAATTGATAAAAATATGAACATCGGAATAGTGCTTTATCCTACTTATGGAGGAAGCGGAGTAGTTGGAACAGAGTTAGGAAAGGCATTGGCCGACAAAGGACATAAAATTCATTTCATCACTTACAGACAACCCGTAAAGTTGGAGGAGTTTACTGCAAACATCTCTTACCACGAAGTACGAGTATCCGATTATCCACTGTTTGATTATCCGCCTTACGAATTGGTATTGGCGAGTAAATTAGTGGATGTTGTAAAATATGAGAAATTAGATTTACTGCATGTGCACTATGCGATTCCTCATGCATCTGCAGCCTATATGGCGCAGCAAATTTTAAGAACAGAAGGAATAGAAATTCCGTTTATCACAACATTGCATGGTACTGATATTACATTAGTAGGAAAGGACGCTTCTTTTGAACCGGTAATTACTTTCGCCATCAATCAATCAGATGGGGTGACTGCAGTTTCTGAGAGCTTGAAAAAGGAGACTTACGAGCATTTTAAGATAGTAAATGGGATTGACGTAATTCCCAACTTTATTTGCATCAAGCAATATGAAGATGTGAAGATTGACCACGGTTTAAGAGAATCCATTGCTCCGAATGGCGAACGCATCATCATTCATATTTCCAACTTTCGAAAAGTAAAACGTGTGACTGATGTGGTGAAAGTCTTTGCTCAAATCAGAGCGAAAATGCCAGCTAAATTAGTGATGGTTGGAGATGGACCAGAGCGGAATAAAATCGAACAGATGTGTCGAACACTGGGCTTGTGTGGTGATTTGCAAATGATGGGAAAGGTGAACGATACCATTCGAGTACTTTCTGTTGCCGATTTGTTTATTCTACCATCAGAGTCAGAAAGTTTTGGATTGGCTGCTTTGGAAGCGATGGCTGCAAAAACACCAGTTATTTCGACCAATACTGGCGGAATTCCCGAAGTGAATATTGATGGTGTAACTGGCTATATGAGTAACATCGGCGATGTGGATGATATGTCTACAAACGCTTTGAAGATTTTAAAAGACGATGAGACATTGAATCGTTTTAAAAATGATGCTTTTGAGCAAGCTAAACGTTTTGATTTAGGAAAAATCTTACCGCAGTACGAGGCACTGTATGAAAGAGTGCTGCACAGGCATTTGTTGTAGAGAAATTTAAGAATAAACTATATTTAATCCGAGTAAGGAAGAAAGCTAAATTGTTTCCAAAGTGGAATTTTAGGTTTTGATTTAATCAGTTTTTTGGTAATATTCAAGTGAATCTCTTTCTTATCTGATTGCACAATCAATATTGTATTTGGGAAACTAGAAATAGGACTTATGCACCCATTCTTATTGTAAACGGTATCCTTTCCCAGAATTATTAAATCAATGAAATTTGATGGCACTTCTTGTTTCAAATAAACAAAAAAATCATCTGAAAAGTAAATAGGGGTATAGAATGGATATTTATTATTTTCACTAATAATTAATCGGCGAATATCTATAGATATAGAATCATTCGAATAAATAGCTGTTGCTGCTTTTTCTGTGCTGAAACTGGCAGTAGTCCTAGTTTCATTATTCCACCAAAAAATGATTATAATTCCTGCCCAAAATAATAAACCTGTTATGGCTAAGGTAATTGTAGCTTTGAATAGACTTTTTGTCATTGTCCGACCAAACGTCAAATTATATCTAAGATTGTATAAGTTCTAATTTTAAAATATAAATATCAACTAGCTGATAGGTGTATTTTTCTTATTTAATAAAATTACTAGGGGGATTAATATTTTGCCAAATAACAATAAAAAATTCTGTTTCCATCAACTCAAAAACTCGTGATAATTCTCTTGATCTAAAAACTGAGTGGTTGCATCAGGATAAGCTCGAGTAAAGGTTTTTGGAAAGTAGTTTTTTCCTTTATTATTCCATTTAAACTCAAACGCATTGATGGAGTTACTGTCTACTTCAATGTAATCTATTTCTTGCTGTTGTGTTGTTCTCCAAAAATAGCATTCTACTTCTATTTCATTAATAGCCAACCATTTTCTACGTTCACTGATAAGGTAATTTTCCCATAAAGCACCTACATCATTTCGATTCTGAAGTGGATTAAAATTGCCGATGACTGAATTAATAACGCCATTGTCATAAAAGTATACTTTACGGCTTTTCTTCAATTCGTTCCGCACATTTTTACTCAATGAAGGAAGTGAAAAAATGACAAAAGCATTCTCCAATAACATCAAATACTTCTCTACTGTTTTGTTACTTACACCAATCAATTGACTCAATTCATTTGCATTGACTTCACTTCCTATTTTCAGCGCCAGTGCTTTCACAAGCTTTTGAAGCGGAGTCGTTTTTTTTAGTTGATCTAACTCAAATAAATCTTTATATAAATAGCTGTTTGTGATTAGGTTGAGGTGCTTCTTCGCATTGGTTGGATCAATTACTATTTCAGGATAACTTCCAAAAAGTAATCGTTGTTCCAAGTTTCTTTGTTCTTCTAAAAAGCCCAAATGATCAACCAACTCTTTATAGGAAAAAGGATGCAATTGGATTTCGTATTTTCTCCCTGTTAGAGGTTCGTTCAAGTGATTTGCTAAATCAAAAGCGGAAGATCCTGTTGCAATAATTTGAACGCCTTTTATTTGATCAACAATTATTTTTATAAGAATTCCAATGTTCGGAATACGTTGAGCTTCATCAATAAAAATGATTTTATGTGCTCCTATGATGTTTTTTAGCAGAGAAACATTTGGTTTAGAAAGAGCATCTCTTGTATCGAAATTGTCGCCATTTAAATATAAAACTTCTTCAGTAATTTCATTGAGTAGCAATTCCACGAATGTTGATTTCCCAACTTGTCGGGCACCAAAGACAATTAATGCCTTTTTTTTGAATAAATAATTCTTTGCCTCTGATACTTGTAATCGCTTAAACATCTTGTCTTATTTTTACAAATATACTCCTAATTCCAATATTGTTATGTTTTTTTGGGATTGGATTCCATTATTATTATGTTTTTATGGGAATTAATTCCACTATTATTATGTTTTTGTAGACTGGTTTTTTATTCCTCAACCACAATCTCTTTATCATTTCGGCACCATTCACTCCATGAACCCACATACAATTTTGGAATTTCCAATCCTGCATAATCCATCGCTAAGATTGTGTGGCAAGCCGTTACACCTGAACCGCAATGTATGATCGTGTGATCAGCATTCTTATTCTGAAGAATAGATTGATAAAGCTTTCTTAAATCTTTTGGTGAGCGGAACAATCCATTTTCGTCTAAATTATTGGCCAATGGAATATTAATGGCTCCAGGAATATGCCCAGCAATTGGATCTATTGGCTCCGATTCTCCACGATATCTGTACGATTCTCTAACATCTATTATGGTATAATCTTCTTTTATTGATGAAGTTGCTATTTCATCGATGGTTACCAAAGGAAGTAGCCACTTGTTAGTTGGATAAGTTTCTACTTTATTCGGAAGGACTACTTTATCGTTTGTCGGAAAACCATTCTTTACAGCGGTTTGAAATCCACCATTCAAAACTTGTACTTTATCATGCCCGATAGATCGTAGCATCCACCATAGTCGAGAAGAAGAATTGGCACCATTTGTATCATCATAAACTACCACATGACTTTCTGTTGAAATGCCTAGTTCTGACAGTGTTTTCACAAAATCACTCACTTCTGGTAATGGATGTCGGCCACCATCGACAGCATTTTCTTTTATGTTGGACAACTGACTATTTAAATCTACGTGAATGGCTCCATCAAGGTGTTCTTTCGCATAATCGGTCTTGGCTTCTTTGCCATTTCTCGCGTCAATTATAACTAAGTTTTGATTGTTTTTTAACTTTACTAATTCCTCGTAGGTAATGATTGGAGATACTTTTTGATTCATGATAGTAATGTGCTTTAACTTTTTATATAGTTTGTCAAAAGTAGGAGTAGAGCTATTTAGTTTAACCGCTTCTTCTACCACATAACCTGTTAAAGCGTCCAACTCAGTTTGAGCGTTTTTATTCTGAAAATCCCGATGCAAAGAGGACGTAATATGTGGAGGAAGCGTGTTAAACTTTTGAATGGTTTTCAGCAGAATATCTGCATCTAAATCAATATGTTTCGCTTTCGCTAATTCGATAACTTCTTGAACCAATTGATGGAGCGTTTCTGTTTTAACTTCACTGACTAACAATTCTCCAATGGTACAGTCAAAATAAGAAGTGGCTGTGGCGATAGATGCCAAGAAAATGAATTTCTCCCAACAAACTTTTAAAGAAGAATCCGAAAGTGCCGCTTCTATATTCGCTTGATTAAATATACGTTCTAGTTGATTAATTCGTTCATCTACAGTATCCTCTTTCCCAAAGTAAAGCGACTGTATATTACCTGAGTTCTCGATTTGTCCTTCCCCAATAATACTAGAAACGATGTATACGCAGCCATTCAAAACCAGATTATTCGGGAACAATTGCTCAACTCTTTCAACATTATTTACTCCATTTAAAAGGGGCAGAATCACAGTGTCCTCTTTGATTGAAGGCGCTATTTGATGACAAACAGCTTCTAAATCATAAGATTTGGTACAAAGCAATACATAATCTACTTTCCCAATTTCTTCAATGTTATCAGTAGATAGTTTTGGATGTGCATTAAAGGAGTTTTCGCCCCATTTTACATAGAGTCCATTTTCATTTATTGCGCTTAAATGAGCGCCTCTAGCTAAAAAGTAAATTTCAACTTCGGAGCTATTTTTACAGGCTTTAACGAGTTGTCCACCGAAAAACCCTCCAACTCCTCCAATACCAACGACCAGTATCTTAATTGTACTTTTATCTTTATTCACCATACTTTTCTCCATGCAATAAAATTCAAATTCTCGTTCCGGAAAATGGACTTCTCCTCGGAGGTGATACGCTCTTTTCTTATAGAACTCAATCACCTTTTTGTTCTGACTATAGGCATCTAATCTGATAGAAGGATAACCATTGTCTGCTGCATATTGCTCGGCAAAATCCATCATTTTAGTAGCATAACCATTTCGTTGATGAATGGGATTTAGAACCAATCGATGAATGACTAATATGTTAGAATCATCAAATTGCCAATCCACTGTACTATAAACTGCTTCTTGAATTTCGCTGATGTTTATTGCTCCTATGATTTCATTATCAACCGTTAGTACATATAAATAGCCTTTCCTTAAATCATCCTCAATAATGGCTTTGGTAGGATAATTATCCGTCCATTGAAAAATAGAGTTTCGTTCCAATTCGGCCTTTGCAGCTAAGTAAATTTGAAACAGTTTGTCAACATCAGAAACAGTTCCCTTTTTTATATTGATTTGTTCAACTATTGCCGTTTCCGTATTGGTGTCGTACACAATCAGACCTTCATACGCTTCGTCCAATTGTGCTAAAAGTGCTCCATTCTTATTCCAAACTGCACTTTTTCCTACACTCATAAAGTTGTCACAAAAGCCAATGCTATTCGCCATTAAAACTGGAGTGTTAAATTCTCTTGCGATGGAAGGGAAGTGGGAGTTTGCTTTTTCAATACCACGATTTGGTTTAGACACACTTGCAATATATATTTCTGCTCCGTTATGATGAGTATTTATAAAATGTTCTCGCTGCAGTGATTCATAGCAAATTCCAAAGGCTATTTTGGTCTGATCAACGGTGATATATTCTTGAGTGTCTCCTTGCACAAAATAGGGCAACTCGTCATCATGCAGGATTTGCTTGGAATAGACCAACCGATCTTTGTTGGGTTGAAAAATCAGAAGACTTATTCTAACTCCATCAGTAGACGGAGTCGGCATTCCAACTCCGATAGTAATCTTATTTTGATCTGATAACTTCTGAAATGGATCAAATAGTTCATCATCGATTGACGCAGCCAACTCTTTTGCCAATTCAGGTTCGTAACCGATAATGGACAGTTCAGGAAAGACAATCAAATCAGCTTTCAGTTGAATTGCCTTTTTAATCAATCGAATATGATTCTTGATGTTCTTTTGAACATCTCCTTTACTAGATTGTAGTTGAGCGAGACAGATTTTCATAAGAAAGAAAAGATTTCTTTCTTATAAAAATAGGGATATAAATTGAATGTTTTTAACCCTTATAAACGACTTGTATTCAAAATTCTATTCTTTTTTAAATTCTTCCATTTCGTTATAGAATTGAATCGCTTTCATAACAGATTTTCCACCAGATCCGGCTATCATGTTTCTAAACCATGCTTTATTTAAGTTTTCAATGGTATGCTGCTTATACAGCCAATAGCTTAAATAGATGAATGATAGTGTCAAAATAGATTGAAAAATGAGATAACCTATTCCTACTTCATTCGGAAACCAGTTGTTTGATAGGTAGAAGGTGGTAAAAAAGGGAAACTGTAAACACATTATTTTGGAGTGATTGATAATCGACAATTGCAATTTGGATAACTGCTGCTGAATTTCAAGAACACTTCCGTCGTAATTAATGGTGTTCGTCCAAGTGAGGTGTTTGATGTAATCTGCAAACCCTTTTACATTAATCAAGGCAATGATAGAAACAGAGCCAATGAAATAATTCAAAGAGGAGCTATAATTGGTTATTGAATAAGTCAAAGCATATCCCAATAACAACAGGTAAAAAACAAAAGCGATGATTCCAGACGTTTTCAATCGAATCAACGACTTTAAGGAATTCTGAGCCTTAGTATTTATAGTTTCTTTTAAAAGAATTTGATTGATTCGGAGAGTTTTCTCAATCTTGCTGTTTTGTTCTTTCCAGATATTGATCAATTCTATATTTTCCATTTTATTGATTTTTTAATTGTTTGATTTTTTGTTTGATAAGGAGTTTGATCCGACCAATCTTAGTGGCGACGTTCGTTTCAGTGATTCCCATGATAGCCGAAATTTCTTTATGACTTTTCTCTTCCAGATAAAGTAAGATGACCGCTTTGTCCAATTGCTTCAATTCCAGAATAACTTGTTGCAGTAGTCCTAAATCCGATTCTTTATCATCTTGGATTTCATTGTGTGTAAAATCAATAATGCTGTCAGTTAATGAATTGGATATCGTTTTTCGACTACTTTCCTTGCGATAAAACGAAATAGCCACATTTAATGCAATTCGATACATCCAAGTAGAATACTTGAAATTGGAGTCATATTTATCAAACGACTTCCAGAGTTGAATGATAATTTCTTGAACAAGGTCTTTTCGGTCTTCTATGTTTTGACAATAAGAGTTTGCTACCTTATAAAGGATGCCCTTATTCGATTGAATAACAGAAATGAAAGAATCAGAAAGATTAATTTTTTCCATTGTGAACTGTTTTCAGTTGATCCATTTTAAAGGATGACTCAGGTCTTTTTGATTCAACCTTTTGTTTTGGACTTGAATAGTAATTTCGGGTTACGGAAATGCTACAACCCATAACTAAAAAAAGTGTGAAGATTACCACCAACCCAAAGATGCATTTTTTTATGTTCCTCATGAATAAATATTTTAGGAGTTAAATCGTCTATTTACTCCATTATTCGCATGAGGTGCCAAAATATCACAGTTTGGGGTGTTTTTTTTAAGGAATTATTTATTGTGGGAGGATTAATGTGGAAATATAATTTTCTAATCCTTTTCCTAAACCTTTCAAGCTTCTTCCACTTGAATTTTCAGCATTTTCTCTCCGATTATAGCGATTACACCTGATGCTTTGGTGTTTTAGGAATTGTGCTTTATTATTTTAAGTGACTAGTATTTGAAGATAATTATTTAGAATTATTCAAGCTAACCCCTCCTCAATTCACTAAGTTTAATTGATAAACTTGGATTGCTTCTTTCTGTGATATAATGAGAATTTCTATTTATAAATTCCGGAATCATATCCCATTGAGATATTCTTCTATTTTTACTTGTTTCAAAATAATAGTCAGTTTCAACAGGTAACTGACCAACAATCTGAAAATCTGTTGAAGAATATTTAATAAAGTCAGCCATAAACCAACTTATTATTATAGTATCAACATACTTACCATTATAATCCTCTTCTTTTTGAATTAAAATATTTGCAGTTTTGAATACCTTAAGGCTCGGAATTGAACTAGTTAAAACATTAGTTACAGCAATAAGATTAAATCCCGACTCAGTTTGCTGTTCAGAGGCGAGGACAAACGCCCCTCCATAACTTCCATCACTAAGCTTAAAAGTTAAACAATCCCCTTTTTCGTATAAAGAGTCAATCAGTTTTATCTTAATTCTCTTCTTGGCAGTTTTCTTCTCAGACTTTATTTTTTTTAGAAATTTTTCTAGAACAGTTTGTCTTTTCTTTAACTCGTTTTTCTCGACTTTTAGTTCTTTCCATAATTCGATGTTTGTTCCTGAAATTATGATCTTTGAAACTTTTTCTAAAATGGAATCTTCTAAAGCTTTACATTCCCATTGACAAAGTGCTAATGCAAACCAGAAATTATGGCATTCTTCCTTATCATTAATTATTTCAGAATATTCTGTAATTAAATTATTTGAAATTTCTTTTAGTGTATCACCCCGATTATAAAGGTCGAAAAAGTGAAGTTTTACATCTTCAAAAGTATCATTAGATGAAATAGCTGTTCCCCAAGTTCCCATATTTAATTGAATAATAATCTATAAACCACGATTCAAATTTATTTAACTCTAAAATTGAACATTTATGGTTTATAAATCAATAGGAAGTTTCTTTAAAAACCACTTTTATAGGCACAAAAAAACTATTGAAAATTTGCTATCGAATTACTCCTAACCCTTCTCCCAAATCTTCCAAGCTTCCTCCGCCTGAATTTTCAGCATTTGCTCACCATTTACAGAAATGGCTCCAGCAACTTTAGCATGTTTTAGAAATTGTGTTTCAGAAGGGTTGTAGACCAAATCGTATAAGAAATGTTGTTCGGTCAGGTATTCGTAGGGAAGTTCTGGAGCTTCCGTAATATTCGGAAAAGTGCCAATCGGCGTAGTGTTGACAATCAATAAATGGTGCTTCATCACGAAGCTATTGATGTCTGCATAGCTCAACTCGTTTTCAGCATTAGGGTTTCGGCTAACGTAGGTGATCTTGATTCCTAAATTCTCCAATACATAAGCTACCGCTTTTGCTGCGCCTCCAGTACCCAAAATCAATGCTCTGGTGTGTATGTTTTCTAAGAAAGGTTTAATGCTGTTTCTGAAACCAATTACATCTGTATTGTAGCCTTTTAAACCGCTTTTTGTAAATTGAATGGCATTGACTGCTCCAATTGCTTTTGCTTCTTCATCTATTTCGTCCAAATAGGGGAGTATCGCCTCTTTATAAGGAATCGTAACGTTTAATCCGGATAGTTGATGCTCCTTTACCAATGCAGTAAATTCGCCAATCTCAGTCAGCTCAAACAAAGAATAAGAAGCATCTGTGATTCCCTCTTTCTCAAACTTTTGTTCGAAATACTGTTTAGAGAAAGAGTGGGAGAGTGTTTTCCCGATTAAACCAAATTGTCTCATCGATTAAGCTTTTGAAAATCGCTTACCCAATCCTTCTAACACAAAGATCAATGCAAAACCAACAATCGCCAATACCACAGCAAAAGCCAATTGATTGTCGCCTTCAAAATTTTGTGGCAACAAATTGATTTGCTCTAGCGGTTTTTGCTCTCCATGACGATCCGTCATATAGCTTAGCGTTTCTTTCCATGGCCAAATTTTATTCAATGAACCAATCATGAACCCAGTTAAAATCGCCATTGTTAAGTTGTGGTAGTTTTTTAACAACCAAGACAGTAAATGTGAAAAGCTCAACAAACCAGTCACACACCCTAAACCAAATAAAGCAATCACATCCAATTTAAATTGACTTAAAGAATCGATGATGTAAGCGTATTTTCCCAATAAAACCAAGATAAAAGATCCAGAGATTCCAGGTAATATCATGGCACAAATGGCAATGGCTCCACTAATTAAAACTGCCCACCAGGTGTTCGGTGTAGCTGCAGGAACAATAGAGGTAATCCAATAAATTAAAACGGTACCGCCGATTAATCCAATGATGTTGGCCACATTCCATTTGGTGATGGTTTTGGCAACGAAAATTGCTGAAGCGACAATTAATCCAAAGAAAAATGACCAAATCAATACAGGATGAACTTCTAATAAGTATTTGATTAGTTTAACCATACTTACCAAACTGATGCCGATTCCAAGCACTAAGGCCACGAGGAAATTTCCATTGATGTGGCTCCAGAATCCACTCAAACCATTTTCCTTCAGTGCTTTTATAGCACCTAGGTTAAAAGATTTTAGGGTGTCAACAAATTCTTCATAGATTCCAGCGATCAGTGCGATGGTTCCGCCCGAAACACCTGGCACTATGTCTGCAGCACCCATTCCCATACCTTTTAATGAGATAATGGCGTAGTCTTTCCAACTTCTTTTCATGTCAATCGATTGTAGTAGTTAATTGAGATTAGGCTTCTTTGAAAGCCGTTACACCACCAACAAGTGTATGTAAGTTCTCCAATTTGAATTTTCGTTCTAACGTCATAATGATCGCAGAAGAACGCTTTCCACTTTGGCAACAAAAAACTACCTTTTTAGAAGTGTCTATTTTATCTACAGAACTCAATACTTCGTCCAATGGAATATTGACACCACCTATATTAAAGTCTTCGAATTCGTATGATTCTCTGACGTCAATAAGTTGGATATCGCTGTTGTTCATCACAGCTTTTAGTTCGGTTGGGCTAATCGTATGCATGGATATTATTTAAATTCAGTAATCATTTCATCAGACAAGTATTGGAAAAAGGTATCTCCTCTTAAACCGATTCTCAATGTCTCTAAAGGAATTACTTCATCGTAACCGATGTTTCCTAAGTTTACATTAGGACCCAATAATTTGATAAACCAAACTTGTTGTGCTTTTATAGGAGCTTCCCAAAGGATCTTATCCATAGGAACTTTCTTCAAAATTTTATTTACCAGTGCGCTGTGCGCAGTTCCGTTTGGTCGATAAATTCCTACGGTTCCACTTTCTCTAGCTTCAGCAATTACTTTCCACGAACCAGCTTCTAATTCGTTATTCATCATACTAATCCATTTTCCTGGACTAATTAAAATGCCTTCTTCCTTAGAACCTACTTCAGATAAAACAGTAACATCTTTTGCTAAAGTGCTGATGTATTTACATTTTACATCGTGATTCATGACAATAGAACCATCAGACACTTCACACATTTGAAGCTTTAATTTATCCAACAATTTTCTATAGTCATCAAACATTCCTCTAATAATGAATGCTTCGAACAAGGTTCCACCTAAATAAACTTTTAAACCAGCATCGTGATATAATTTAATTTTTTGCTCTAAATTATTAGAAACAAAAGAAGTTCCAAAACCTAGTTTGATCACATCGGTTAAGTCACCGGATGACTCAATAAAGTCTTCAGCTTGTCTTATGCTCAATCCTTTGTCCATCATCATGGTCAAGCCATTCTCTCTCGGTTTCGCCGTTCTTTCTGGAATAAACGGTAAGTCAAAATTCTTCATCTATGATTTATAATAATCGATTAATTCTAATACGCTTGAATTTTCTTTGATTTCAGGATAGATTTCAAATAAGTAATCATGGCCAACAAAGTTCAACGCAAGTGCTTTATCTAAGTTGAAAAGAGCTTCCTCTTTCCGACCGTGTTTTATTAAGAATGCTCCATAACTGTAGAGCAATTTATCATTTTGTTCTTGTATTGCAATACCTTCTTGAAAAGTAATTAAGGCAGAAGTTACATTGCCCAACTGTTCAAACATCCAAGCTACGTCAGACCAAATATCGGTATGCTCTGGATCTAACTCCTTTACCTTTTCATACGCCAATAATGCTTCTTCTAAGAAGCCCAGTTTGGCTTGTACATCACCATAAACATAATGGAATTCAGGATTAAACTCATCCAAATCAATTCCTTTTTTGATGTAATGAATCGCTTCATGCAAATGTCCCAACTCATTGTAAATGGCACCCATGCCAACCCACGCTTCTGCACAAAATGGGTCCAACTGAGTCGCTTTTTTGTAATAATACAACGATTGTTGGTTATCTTCCAACTTTTCGTAGCATTCACCTATATAATAATAAGTCAGCGATTCTGGCGATTCGTGATCGAAGGTTTCTTTGAAACAAGCAATGGCTTCCAAATACATTTCCATGTTTTCCAGACAAATTGCTTTGCTATAATAGGCAGAGGCAAAATCTTCACGAATGGCTATCGAAAAATCAAATGAATCAATCGCTTTTTCAAACAATTCTTGTTTCATAAAAGCGGCGCCTAAATTGTACCAACCTAAATGAGAATAAGGATCACTATCAACGTAGTTAGAGAAAAATGCAATCGCTTCTTCTACTTTATTACTCACTTCAAAACAGAAGTAAAGCTCATAAAGCGCAATTTCATTTTCAGGAAATTCCTTTAAAATCAAACTTAAATACTCGATTGCTAAATCGTATTTGTTTAAGTTTTCATACTCAAAAGCAATGCTCATCAACATTTCTTCACGCTCATGTTCGTCGGCGTATTCCAATGCTTTTTTATAATTGTCAATGGCCTTTTCTGCTTGACGTAATTGACTGTATGTGCTTGCTTTTAATTGAAATAGATCTATGTTGTATGGCTCCAACGCTTCCGCTTGCGACAAAAATTTCAACGCTTGGTTGGGTTTGTGCATCGACACAAAAACTTGCGCCTTGCTCACCAATAAAGTGCTGGATTTAGGATGCTGAAGCAACCCAAAATCAATCACTTTCAATGCTTGTTTTGGATTATTATGGTCCAAATAATACTCTACCATTTCCTCGAATTCATCTACATCAAAGTAGAGCGATTCTTCGTTGGAAACCATCTCTTCGAATCGTTTAACTGAAAAGTACTGTGAATCCTCTTCGTTAAAGCGACTATTGCTCTCTTCCATAGGCGGTAAATAAATTAAAACAGTTTGCCTGCTTTAAGTTGTTGCAAAGTTATTAATAAACGGCAAAGAATAGGGGGAATCCCGTATTGTTTTACACAAAGATTTAAACAAGATTGTGCTTTATAAAATTGCTACTTTTGTGGCGTAAAACTTTTTTTAGAAGAATGACATTAATTAAATCAATTTCAGGAATTAGAGGAACTATTGGAGGTAAATCTGGAGATGGATTAAGCCCATTAGACATAGTAAAATTTGCTTCGGCTTACGGAACTTGGTTGCTTTCGCGACGATTGGATCCAAAATTAAAGGCAAAAGTCGTGATCGGAAGAGATGCCAGAATCTCAGGTGAAATGGTCACCAATATCGTTTCAGGAACCCTTATGGGATTAGGTATTGATGTAATTGATTTAGGATTGTCCACTACACCTACCGTTGAAGTGGCTGTAACTGCAGAACTTGCCAATGGAGGAATCATCATTACGGCAAGTCACAATCCGAAAGAATGGAATGCTTTGAAGCTTCTGAATGAAAAAGGTGAATTTGTAAGTGCTCAAGATGGTGCTGACATATTAGAAATTGCTGAATCAGGCAATATGACGTATGCTTCCGTTACTCATTTAGGTCAATTGACTTTTGATGATACTTATTTGCAGAAGCACATTGATATGATTTTGAATCTACCTTTAGTTGATAGAGATGCAATCGCAAAAAAGAACTTTAAAATCGTGATTGACTGTGTGAATAGTACGGGAGGGATTTTTGTTCCAGCTTTATTAAGAGCATTAGGGGTGGAAGATATCGTAGAATTGTATTGCGAGCCAACAGGACATTTTCCGCACAATCCGGAACCATTGCCTGAAAATTTAACTGAAATTTCTGCTGCAGTAAACAAGCATAACGCAGATTTGGGTTTAGTTGTAGATCCTGATGTAGATCGTTTGGCGATTGTTTGTGAAGATGGAGATATGTTTGGTGAAGAATATACATTGGTCGCTGTAGCGGATTATGTATTGAGTAAAACCAAAGGCAATACGGTTTCCAACTTATCAAGTACCCGTGCATTGAAAGATGTGACGTTGAAGTATGGTTGTGAATACAATGCTTCTTCAGTTGGTGAAGTAAATGTGGTGGAAATGATGAAAGCCACTAATGCCGTTATTGGTGGAGAAGGTAACGGAGGAGTTATTTATCCTGAATTGCATTACGGCAGAGATGCACTTGTTGGAATTGCATTGTTCTTATCGCATTTGGCTAATTTTGAGGATGATAATTGCACCAAATGTTGTTCTAAACTAAGATCGACCTACACCAACTATTACATTTCGAAAAATAAAATAGAATTAACTCCAGATATCGATGTAGATATGATTCTGCAACGAATTCACGACAAGTATAAAAAACAACCCATTTCAACTATTGATGGGGTAAAGATTGAGTTTGACAAAGAGTGGGTACATTTGCGAAAATCGAATACAGAACCAATTATTCGAATTTATTCAGAAAGTGAATCTGCTTCTACAGCTGATCATTTGGCAGGAAAAATTATATCAGATATTAAAGAAATACTAAAAGAGAACTAAATGAGAGTTTATCTTGATAACGCAGCAACCACACCGGTAGACCCAAAAGTAGTGGAGGCAATGATTCCAGTGTTGACCAATACATATGGAAATCCATCCTCAATTCATGCAAAAGGAAGAGAAGCAAAAGCACTGATTGAAAGGTCGAGGAAGTCGATTGCAAAGTATTTCAATGCTTCGCCGGCTGAGTTTTTCTTTACTTCAGGTGGTACTGAAGCCGACAATATGATTATCAGATGTGCGGTGCACGATTTGGGGGTAACTCGTATTATTACTTCAGCCATTGAGCACCATGCGGTGCTACATACTGCAGAAGAATTATCAAAAATAGAAGGCGTTCAGTTTGTTTTAGTGAATTTGGATGAAGAGGGATCAGTAGATTTAAATCATTTGAAAGAGCTATTGGCGGATGAATCTCAAAAGACATTGGTATCGTTGATGCATGGTAATAATGAGATAGCCAACCTATTGCCTTTGGAAACTGTTGGTGAGATGTGCAAAGCGCACAATGCTTTATTCCACAGTGATACCGTGCAAACCATGTGTCATTATCGATTGGATTTTAAGAAATTAAATGTTCATTTTGCAACCTGTGCAGCACATAAATTTCATGGACCAAAAGGAGTTGGATTTATGTATGTTGATTCGAACTTTAAGTTCAATCCAATGATTACGGGAGGTGCACAAGAACGAAATGTTCGTGCAGGAACAGAAAATATACACGGGATTGTAGGCTTAGCAAAAGCAATAGAAATTGCTCATGCAGAAATGGAACACCATCAAGAATACGTGACGGATTTAAAGCTATACATGGTGGAGCAATTAAAAGCGATTATTCCAGGTGTTGCTTTTAACGGAAAGTCGGCGACTAAAGATTCTTTATATACTGTATTAAGTGTGTGTTTTCCTCCGAATGATATGGGGGAAATGTTTTTATATAATTTAGACATTGAAGGAATTTGTGCTAGCGGCGGAAGTGCTTGCTCTTCAGGAAGCAATGTGGGCTCTCACGTATTACGAGCCATAGGTGCTGTAATGGAGCGACCATCCATTCGTTTCTCATTTTCAAGGTTTAGTACAAAAGAAGAAATTGATCATGTAGTTGGCGTATTAAAAGAATTGTACGCAGTAGAAGCATAATGAAATCAAACGAAATTACAATCACATTTTTAGGAACAGGGACTTCGCAAGGGGTTCCTGTTATTGCGTGTGATTGTGCCGTTTGTCAATCTGATGACCCAAAAGATCAGCGATTAAGAACCTCGATTTTGGTATCAACTGATTCACAAAATATTGTGATTGATACCGGCCCCGATTTTCGACAACAAATGTTGCGGGAAAATGTGCAACGCATGGATGCTGTTGTTTTTACCCACGAGCACAAAGATCATGTAGCGGGCATGGACGACATACGAGCGTTTAATTTTAAACAGCGTGAAGACATGAATGTGTATGCGACTATACGGGTTCAAGAGGCCATCAAACGAGAATATCCTTATATTTTTTCAGATACAAAATATCCTGGTGTTCCTCAGGTTAAGTTGAATACCATTTCTAATCAACCATTTGAAATAAATGGGTTGGAATTAATCCCAATAGAGGTGATGCATTACAAAATGCCAGTATTGGGATTTCGAATCAAAGATTTTACTTACATCACCGACTGCAATTACATTTCTGAAACAGAGAAGGATAAAATTAGAGGATCTAAGGTGTTAGTTATTGATGCCTTAAGAAAAGAAAAACACATTTCTCATTTCAACTTAGAAGAAGCCATTGCATTGGTAAAAGAGTTGGAAGTAGAACAAGCTTATTTGATACACATTAGTCACTTGATGGGTAAGCACGCTGATGAAACGCCACTATTGCCCAAAGGAATAGAATTGGCTTATGATGGATTAAAATTGACCATTTAATAACACACAGTTGAAAAATAGAAAAGCATCAATGATATTCATCTTTATTACAATATTGGTGGATGTAATCGGTATCGGAATCATTATTCCGGTAATCCCTTCCTTAATTGAAAAGTTAAGTGGAGATGGGTTAAGCGAAGCTTCCCGGATAGGAGGTTGGTTGATTTTTGTTTTTGCCATCATGCAGTTTTTATTTGCGCCCTTAATGGGAATCTTGAGCGACAAATACGGCAGACGTCCAGTATTGTTGTTGTCATTACTTGGATTGGGTATTGATTATATTTTTCATGCGTATGCTCCCACAATTGGATGGTTAGTGGTTGGTCGTGTTTTAGCTGGAATTACAGGTGCTAGTTTAACCGTTGCGAATGCATATATCGCTGACATTAGTACGCCAGAAAACAAAGCGCAAAACTTTGGAATGGTCGGAGCAGCCTTCGGTTTAGGGTTTATTATAGGTCCAGTTATCGGTGGAATTGCAGGTAAAATAGATGTGCAGTACCCTTTCTTTATTTCCGCAGGGTTGACTTTTCTAAACTTGATTTATGGATACTTTGTATTGCCTGAATCATTAGCTCCTGAAAAGCGAAGAGACTTTGATTTGAAACGAGCAAATCCAATTGGTTCTTTGAAACTGATCCGAAAATACCCGATTGTTATTGGATTGATCGCTTCCTTCTTCTTATTGTATCTAGCTAGTCAAGCTGTGCAAACCACTTGGACGTACTACAGCATGTATAAGTTTGATTGGGATGAAGCAATGGTTGGATACTCATTAGGTGTGGTGGGTGTGATTGTCGCTATTGTGCAAGGAGGATTGGTAAAATATGCCGTTAAATGGTGGGGCGAAAAGAAAACCATTTATCGAGGCTACTTATTGTGGATTATTGGGCTCATTTTGTTTGCAGTTGCTACAGAAGGCTGGATGTTGTTTGCTTTTCTATTGCCCTATTGTTTGGGCGGAATAGCCTCTCCTACTTTACAAGGGGTGGTGTCCAATCAGGTGGCGGATAACGAGCAAGGCGAATTACAAGGAGCTTTAACAGCTACGATGAGTCTGTCGGCGATTATTGGCCCTTTGGTGATGACCAATTTATTTTATGTGTTTACTCAAGAAGATGCTCCCTTTCAATTTCCGGGTGCTCCCTTTGCTTTGGGAGCTATTTTAGTGTTTGTGAGTTTCTTGCTTTCGCGGAAAGCATTGAATAAATTGGTTTAAATCGAATCTAAGTCAGTTTTTGTAAACTGACTATCGGTTTGATTTCCTGTATTTACTGTTGATTCAGGTTCAAACAGAAGTACTTTTACGTCTCCTATTGCTTTTGGTAAATGGTTGGTTCCTCTTGGGATAATTACGAATTCTCCAGGACCAATTGTTAGAGTTTTATCGTCTAAAATCATTTCTAATTGGCCTTCAATGACCAAAAATAGTTCGTCTTCGTTTTCATGTTGGTGCATGACAAACTCATCTTTCAATTTTGCCACTTTTACATGTTGCCCATTTAGTTGACCTACTATTCTGGGGTTCCAATAATCTTGAAATGAATCGAACTTCTCTTTTAGATTAACTACTTTAATTTCTTCTTTCATGATTATAAATTAGTTGATTTGGGTTGGATTAAATCCCAGATATTGCCATATAAATCTTCAAAAAGTAACACTTTCCCAAATGATTCTTCAGAAAGTGGACGTCTTATTTTTACCCCGTTTTGGGTCATGTTTTTTAAATCTCTTTCAATGTCATCGGTATACAAAAAGAGAGCGACCCGATTGCCAGTTTGGTTACCAACTCTAGACAATTGTTCTTCATCTTTTGCAAGCGCCAAAAGCAATGTTACTTCACCCTTGCCGATGGGCTTAATTCTTACCCATCTTTTGGTTGGGGACCGTTGTGTATCTTCCACTAATTCAAAAGGTAGTTTTTTAGTGTAAAATTCAATTGTTTCGTCGTAGTCTTTAACAACTAAACTGATTTGTTGAATATTGAGATTCATATTTGAAAAGTAATTTATTGTTTGAATATCTCCCAAAAGTAATTTTTAAAACTAGTGTGTCATCATCACCTTTTAAATTATCTTGGCAGTTTGAAATCAATGGCATTTTGCTTGCATTGTAAATAAAAGTTCGGTTGAAGAAATTTAATTGAAGTTGTTTTTATTTAGCGTATTATAAATCAAATTTTGTTCATGAGGTCGAACTTTCCTTATTTATTTTTATCCATAATGTGGCTTGGGCTCTACACTAGTGTAAAAGCACAAACCAATTGCGAAACATGCAACACACCAAATGGAAGGTACATCGCAGACATTTTTCCCGAAGATGGAATTGGCAGAACTGAGAATGTGTATTATAATGATAGTTCTGCTCTAAATCCTAGGTATTTAGATTTTTACAGTTATGAAGATAGTTGTAAACACAGACCACTAGTAGTTTTTTTACCAGGAAGTGGGTTTATAGACATCGGAATAGATCCCAGAGGATTACAAAGTTCGATTGCTAAAGCTATTTTTTTTGCAAGAAAAGGGTATGCTGTAGCAGTGGTGGACTACCGCAGAGAACCTGAACCTTATACCACACCAATAAAACTAAATGGCATTATGCATGAAGCCATGCAAGATGTATATTCAGCAATTCAATTTTTAGTAGCGACATCAGAATTTTTGAGAATTGATACTACCAAAATTTTTATTATTGGTGAAAGTGCAGGAGGGATAGCAGGTTTGGGAGCATACTTTTCTAATGTGGATGGACAACTAATCGGTGAAGAAATTCCTTCAATGATTTCCAGTGGGAATATGGCTTTGAATATTAAAAGCCAGTTTCCCGATGTTACATTTACAATAAGAGGTTTCGCTGGTGTTAGCACTGCTGCACCCACAGAATCTATTGTTGAAAAAAGGCAGACAAATATCAATTTGCCGATGTTGTTTCTACATGGAAACACAGATTCTATTGTGCCTTTTGGATCAGGCAAACCTGATTTTTTTGAAAATGCTTTAACACAACCTTTATGTGGTCCAGAGTGTATTATCAATAATTTTAAGAAATTCAAATCCTCCAACTGTTACATGTTAAATGAGGTGGTTGACAGTGCGCACGATGTTATTTCTAAACCAATAGGTTCGCAGTATCTGGTTGAAATGCGAAATTTTTTCTACCGACAAATTAATTGTGTTCCCTGTGTAAGTTATCACAATGTATATGATATAAACGAAGAGGATTCTATTGAAGTAGAAACTCCGCTTAGTATTCTGGAGACCATTGAAATTTATCCCAATCCGGCGGAGAGTTTTTTAGTTATTTCAGGCATGATCGCTAGCGAAGATGGTAAAATTTCAATTTATACTATCTCAGGTGAACTAATACATGAAGAACGAATAAATAACGAAACCCATAGAATTAACATTTCCACAATTGCCAAAGGAATTTATGTGGTAAAGATTAAATCTAAAAATAAAACTCGCATTGAAAAGGTTACTTTTATCTAGTGTGGATTAGCTAAAACCATCTATAGCACCAAGCCCGAATAGTGCAAAATCGTATTTTATAGGATCAGTCGAGTCAAGCTCAACTAATTTATTGGAGATTTCCTCCACAGCTCGCCAATCGTTTTGTTTACGGGACAATAGTTCCAACTTCCTGCTCACATTTCCCGTGTGCACATCCAATGGTAATTTTAAATGCGCTGGTGAAATTTTATTCCAAATACCGAAATCGACACCACGGTTATCATTCCGTACCATCCACCTTAGATACATATTGATGCGTTTTGCCGATGAGCCTTTAACAGGATCAGAGACGTGTTTGAAGGTTCTTAAACTTTCGGATTTTTCGAAGAAAGTCTGCTTGAAATCCGCAATGTTTTGAGCAATATCTGTTGTTTTAGTTAACACATTTTCTAAACCTCCATGGTTCAGGTAAATGTTCTGCAACGACTGAAAAAACTGACTTAAATCTTGAGCATTGAAAGTGCGGTGCACAAATCCTTCCGTTCTTTTTAGATCTGATTTTTTGTGATTGACTATAAAATCATAAGGAGCACCATCCATAATTTGGATGATATGTTTCGCATTTTTGATAATGCTTTTTCGCTGTCCCCAAGCGATGGTAGCAGCTAAAAAACCAGCGATTTCAATGTCTTCTTTTTTAGAAAATTCATGAGGAATAAGAATTGGATCATCCTGAATGAAATCTGGACGATTAAACTCATCTACTTTTTGATCCATGAGTGCTTTTACGTCTGAAATGGATAAGGTCATGAAACAATAGTTAATTTTAAATGTCTAATTATGTTTTTAAATGAACAAGATAAAACCAGAAGAGTTTAGCAAAATGTCCCTCCTAAAGAAATACAATTTATTGAAGGAGCGAGGAAACTTTATTGCCTCTCGCCAACACGGTGGGCACTTGTGTCATTTATTTGCGTTTGATGGGTTTTATGTAGAAGTGTTTAGAGTGATAGGATTGAATCAAGTCCATTGGATAGAGTTGGTTAAAAATAACTCAACCCTAGACACTTACTTGGATAATCTTTAACCGCCAACTCGTTTGGCTTTGTATTTTGCAGCGTGTAACAATCCCAAGATCTTTTCTCGGTGATCGCCTTGGATTAATATTTCACCGTCTTTCACAGAACCACCTACACCACACTTCGATTTTAACATTTTACCTAAAGCATTCAAATCATCAGTAGAGCCAACAAAATTATACACCAACGTCACGGCTTTTCCCGCGCGTTGTTTTTTGTCTAATGTTACTTTTAAGTCTTGTTGCTGAGGAGGCAAGGTGTCTTGTTCTTCGTTCTCTTCAAAATCGTAACTGAAATTAGGGTTGGTGCTGTACACTACGTTTTTTTTCTCTTTCTTAGCCATCTTCTTATATTAATATGGGTGGTCTACTCGTTGGAAATAATTCTTTTAAGGTCGGGTCAGGAGAAATGATTTGATCTTTGAATCCATTCATTTCATCCAACGATTTTGCTGAAATCAAGTGGATAATTTGGTCCAACGCTTCACCAGAAATGGTGTAAGGGAAAAGGCCATAAACCAAGCGATTGCCTTTAAACTGACCATAGACTTGATATTCTTCTAGGTCGTCAGTTGACTTGCCAGTCACCACACAATTGTTCAACCATTTTTCAACATCGAATTGATTTTCGTCAAACTCTTCCTGAAATCGTTTTGGTAAATCGACCTTCGATTCAAAATACTCCGTTATGTTTTTCTTTGATTCATCACTCATCCTAGCTTGCATCACCGGAATGCATTCAAAACACAAAGCATATTCAAAAAGGGTATGCGTTACACCAGTTCCTACTTTTTTAAATGCTTTTTCAACGATGTAATCCACTTCTTCACCTAAATCTGTATTGCACAAGGCACATTGGCAAATAGGGGCACCTGTGAGGTCGGAGTGGAAAATTTTAGGCACTTCGTTGGTTGGATCTAGAATAAACATGGGTTAAAATTACGAAATGCTTTGGAGAGGAAGAACGGAGGATGAGATAGTTTTTTAGGTTTTTTGAAGGGTTAATTTAAGTTGGTTATTTAGACCTTCAATCAAATTTTATAATTATTGATAACATGATTTCAAGACCATTAACTTTAATATCAGCATTCCTATTTAGTAATGTTAATTCATCATTGTAATTTCCATTTCCAATTCCCACGTTATAGTTAAATCGCATGCCTATAAAATTGTAGGGGGGGACAATACAATAATAAAAACCAATGCCTGGGCTAATATAATGGTTTGCTTGAGAAAGTTTTAATTTCTTAATGCCTTGTATGTTATCGAAGTTAAAAGTGTTTTTGTTAGATAGAGAATATTTAAATGAAACAAAGCCATAGTCGAAGTAACTTATCATTCTAATATATCTATTTCGTATTAACGTGTATCCAAGTCCACCTTCGAGTCCTAAATGGCTACCATTTATCTGATTATTATTACTTTTTTCGTTTTGAGAACTGTAAACTGAAACTTTCAAACTCCAATTTAGTTTTTTAAATTCCCCAAGATATCCAATTTCGGCATAAAAGTTTGGAGAGGAAAGTGTTGGAAAATTATTGCTTTCTAATAAACTATTAAATTTTGAATAATCTGTTTGTCTAGCACCTAGTTCAACAATGCAATAGTGATTAATATTGTAAAATGATCTAACGTCTAAAGTGTCCTGTTTTGTTGAATCATTTAGGATTGATTTCAATTCAATTTTACCCTCTTTTGTATACTCAGGGCTAATATTTTTCAAATGTTCATTCTGTCCAATTGATAAAATGGGCAACAGCAATGTTAAAACCATTAGTATGAATTTAAGCTTCTTCATTTTTTAATTCAGTAAATAGGTCTATTCAATTTTTATACCTCCAAAATAAGTTATTTATTGATATTAAAAACAGTTACTTAAATAATAAATTGTTAAAAGGGAAGTGGAGATTAATAACTTAAATTAGATTCGAATTTAGATATAAACCGCCACCCGATTGAATAATTTGTATTACTTTCGATGATATAAAATTTTCACAATCAACAATTGATTTATGTCTTACGAAGAGGTGTTTGTTACGTTCTGGGAGCAAGTTAAAATAAGTGTCGAAGAAAGCAGACTGGCCAAGTTAACCATGGCAAAAACCATTGGGAAGCTGGAGCTAAAGAATATATTTCTCAGGCCAGTCTATTCTGAAGATGGCTTTAAGGTATTGCTAAAATTGCGTTATAGATCAAGAGAGAAGGATGACATTGAAACTGAAATGTCGCTGGACGAAGCCTTTGATGTGTTGAAAGAGCACTTAAAAAAGCCATTTTTCACCGTTATACTTTTTACCATTACTGAAGATGTAACTTTCAAAATCAACAAGAAGGGAGTAGGCAGTATTTCTACGAATGTGCCTACGTTTACTGAGGTAACTGAACCAAAAATGGATGAAGAGTAGACTTTTGAAAAACTTATTTTGAAATATAAGAGTCAATTTAAAGCGAACTTGAAATATATTTTCATTCCTTTATGGGTGTTAGTGAGCTCCGAATCCTCATAAAACTAAATGGCTCTCGGACGTTTTTTGTAGGAGGTTAATTGAAATACACATTACCCCAAAAGGGCATTTTGGATAAATCTAGAATTAGGAACTACCATTACAATTAAACGGTTGAAAAGGAGAAGCTATATTAGTTTAACGAAGCATGAACTCCGGCTTCCCGATAGCTATCGGGATTAGTCGGAGCCATCTACTCGATAAGTCTTTCGTTTTTCTTCAACGATCCATTTGTATGTGTCAATTATTTAGTTCAATTCGGTTTTTCAAGGTCTGATTAAATTCTGTGTAGCTTTTTAGAAAAAAGTTCATAATAAAATTCCCCATAAATAAAGTGGCAAAACCATTTGCTTCGTCTGATTGGATCAGTTTGGTTTGATTTTCTGATATTTTTTCCAATTGATATTTATGGTTGTCTGTAATACCTAAAATAAATGGATCGCTCCAACCAAATAATTTACCAGCTTCAAAATGGATAAGTTCATGTTTGTAAATTCCGACTTTGCCTTTGTTGTCCATAAAATGAACTTTTGTTTGTCCATTTTTTCTAAAATCGCCTTCAATATTTTGCAATGATTTACTCCAAGTTGGCATTTCTTTGAAGTTGGTTAATTCACGCCAAACTTTTTCGATTGGTGCATTAATTACTATTTCTGTGTAAACACTTTTTTTGAATGTTGAGTGTTTTGTAATTTTATTGCTTGTCATTATTCTGAATTTTTTGATTGATAGTTTGTAAATGTTCGATGTAAAAATGTCCTCTTTTTTCAGCGAAAAAATCTAATGAAAGTAAAACAGCACATTGAATAAAAAGCCCCAAGCCAAAGCCTTTCCAAAAGCCATAATTCGATAAAGCATACATTAAGATGATGCCTAAAAAAATCATCGCAATTTCAAAATAACGATAGATAACAAAGTTTTTCATCACTTTTTCCATTCTTGGAATTTCTTCTGTTTGAACTTTTTGTGGTTCAAATTTTAGTATGTTTTCTACTTTTAAATTATCCTTTGGACTTCTTGTAAATATTGTTGTTCCAATTACAATTTGTACGATTGAAAAAAGAACTAATGGAATTGCTAAACCTTTCCAAAAACTGTCTTTTAGATAGAAGAAAAAATAGACTGATAAAATAATTGCGAAAATGCCGAAGCCCATAAATAATAGGCTTTCGGCTTTTTCTGCATTAAAATAATTTTTTATTACTTCCATAATCTTAACTTTTTAAAGTCCAAGCATCAGCTTGAAGTTGTTTAATATAATCTTCAACAGGTTGTGGACAAACATTCCTAAAATTGGGATTGTCTGAAAGAATCACATCCACAATGACATCCACCATCATTTGAGGGTCAAATTGCTGTGATAGCATTTCTTCAAATCCTGCAAAGATTGCTTCTGATGTAAAGTTCGTTTTTGAGTCATACCAATGTCTGATGCTGTCCATTCCTCTGTCATTAAAGCCTGTATCAAAAGCACCTGGATTTACTGTTGCAATTTTGATATTGAATGGTTCTAATTCAGTTTTTAGTCCTTCTGCAATAGCTTCCAAAGCATGTTTTGTAGCACAATATGCCGAAGCGTATGGAACAGTCAATAAACCACCCATTGAGGAAGTGAAAATAATTTTCCCCGATTTTTTGGCAACCATTTTTTTAATAAAACCTTGTGCAAATTCTAATGCCGAGAATACATTAATGTCAAACATTGAGCGAATTAAGTCAATTGGTTGTTCACCAATTGGTCCTGCTTCCATCAATCCTGCATTGCTAAATAAAATATCAATGTCGTATTTGTTGATTAAGTAATCACGTTCTCTTTTGTTGGTTACATCCAATTTTTCTATTACCAAATTGGTCAAATTTTTTGCTTTTACTTCCGCTTTTAGTTCTGTTACTTGAGGCCAAATTTCTGCTGTTGCAATAACATTATGTCCCTTTTCCGCTAAAATGAAAGCTGTTGTTTTAGCAAATCCGTGACCTGCTCCTGTAATTAAAATTGTCTTTGTCATTTTGGATTATTTTTAAATTTCAGCAAAACTAGATCAATAATTCCAAACCTACAACCGAAGAGTGTAGTATATGGTTGTAGATTTTTTAAAATAGTTTATCTTTGTGCGAAAAAAACAGAGAAATGCTTATAAATGAATTGGCAAAACGAACCGGCATTACAGCACATACCATTCGGTTTTATGAAAAATCTGGATTGATAAAAGGTAAACGTGATGAAAATATAAAGTCAAATAACTATTTTCATTACGATGAAGAGACGGTTGAAAAATTAGAATTAATCATTGACGCAAAAGCCATTGGATACACAATCAATGAAATTTCGGAATTAATAGATGCTTGGTACAGTAATAAATTTTCGAAAGATGAAAAATTAGCATTTCTTGATGAAAAGTTAGTTTCTCTAGACAAAAAGATTAAGGATTTAAAGGAAATGAAAAATCTTATTAGTCAGTATAAACATGATGTATTGGATGATAAATGTTAAGTTTAGTTCGGTTTTTTAATGCCTAATTGAAAACATGTCAACTAACAAATATCTATTCTTAAAGAGTGTGTTTTTTGAAGAAAGTTAAAAATTGGGAAGGATAATTCTACGGATTAAAATAAAAGATATCATTATTGATAAAAGTCTAAATTTTTCATTTTTCTTTTAGAGAACCAATTAACATTTATAACAACAATTCTTCCTGTTGTGCAGTGACAAGCTTCGCATTGTTGTACTTTATCTGGGTTGATTTCAAACTGAATATCTTGAACCCTTACCTTTTGATCCGATAAATACTGTTTAATTGTCTCCTTTTGTTTTTCTTCAGAATCATCTCTTTTCAGCTCCCAAGGATCTGAGCAACTTGTTTCGTCGTAGTAAAAGGTAGTTGATTCATCATCTTTTTTACAAGCAGATAAGATAGTTAAGAGTAAAAATGTTAAACTTAAAAGATATTTATACTTCATAATACCAACTTAGTAAATTCTCTACTTAGGCCCCAATTCAATGACTTGTAAATCCTTAATCACATCTTTAGAAATAGTGAACTTCACCAAGGTTTGTACTTTGTGAAAGCCGTGTTTTCCGGCTGCACCTGGATTGATGTGTAATAGGTTTAATTTCTTGTCATTCATCACTTTTAGAATGTGCGAATGTCCGCTGATGAATAATTTTGGTGGGTTGTTTTGGATCTCTTTACGAATCGATTGGTCGTATCGTTCAGGATAACCTCCAATGTGTGTGATCCAAACGTCCACGCCTTCACAGAAAAAACGCTGGTGCAAATGGTGGTCTCTTCGAATATCAAATCCATCAATATTTCCAAAGACAGCTCTCACTGGTTTAAATTCCTTTAACTCTTCTATCAATTCCAATGTGCCAATGTCTCCGGCATGCCATATTTCATCACAATCTTCAAAATGTTCGTAGACAGCAGGGGGTAAATAGCCGTGAGTATCTGATAGTAAACCAATTTTTTTCATCACTACTAAATTATTACTAAAAAGTGAGCTTAAAAAATCAAAATCGGTTTACTGAACTTTATGTGCCGTATTTTTTCGAATATATTTTTCATGCAATAGATTAGCAATAGGTTACCTCAATATTAAAGCAGGTTTATTATTGTTAGGTTTTATCTCTTTGAAGTGCGATTTATTCCCATTAATTTGTTCATTTTTGTGAGCTATGCGCACCATTGTCACCAATTCTAGTTATGACGTCAATATCGGGAAATCGGCTATCTTGACTGACTTAGCTCTTTTTCTAACTGAAAATTATCCGAATGCGGTCATTTATGTTTTAGTGGATTCGAACACGCTGACGCATTGTTTTCCGATTTTAGCAGATGCTATTCCACAGCTGCAAGAAGTAGAATTAATAGAGGTGGAGCCTGGCGAAGAAAGCAAAGAGTTGGAGATTTGCGCTCACATTTGGCAAACTTTGAGCGAACAACAAGCCGATCGAAGCGCACTTCTAATAAATCTAGGTGGCGGAATGATTACCGACTTAGGCGGATTTGTAGCTTCCATCTATAAAAGAGGAATCGATTTTATTAATGTTCCTACGTCATTATTGGCGCAAGTAGATGCGAGCGTGGGAAATAAAAACGGCATCGACTTTTTAGGGTTCAAAAATCAATTGGGAACGTTTACAGCGCCAAAGGGTGTTTTTGTGTGCATCGATTTTTTAAGAACGCTAGAAAAAAGACAATTGGTTTCAGGAATGGCTGAAGTATTTAAACACGGTTTAATTGCTGATGCGAACTATTTTCATTCGGTGATTAATCAGCTAAAAAACATCGACTTTGAAGAAGTGGTACATAAAAGCATCACGATCAAAAATCAAATCGTGAACAACGATCCTTTAGAGAAAGGGGAGCGGAAGAAGCTGAATTTCGGACATACAGCTGGGCATGCCATCGAAAGTCAAGCGCTGAATAGAAAAGTAGACCTTTTACATGGTGAGGCGATTGCAATAGGAATGTTGATCGAATTAGAAATTTCAATTTTAAAAGGATTGTTAAAAAACGATGAAAAATCGGAAGTTTATGCACTTTTTCAATCATTTTTCCCTCTTTTTTCAATAAAAGAATCAGATATTGAAGAAATCATATCGCTCAGCAAGCAGGATAAAAAGAACAGAAACAATGGGTTTCAATTTACCTTACTCACAGCAATTGGAGAGACAGTAATCAATCAAGAAGTTTCAGAAAAAGAATACCATCAAGCCATATTAAATTATAACAATCAATTATCTCTATGAATATAAAGATCAGTCATCCTACTAAGTTTTTATTCGGAAAAGTGGAATTGCCTGCTTCAAAAAGCATCAGTAATCGGTTGTTGATTATTCAGCGGTTATGCGATCAATCGTTTGAGATCTTAAATCTAAGTGAAGCCAATGATACTCAAATATTAAAGCAAATCTTAGGGGAGGATAAAAATGTAGTGGATGCAGAAGATGCTGGTACTACTTTTCGTTTTCTAACGGCTTATTACGCTTTAACTGAAGGGGAGAAAATACTAACAGGAAGCGACCAAATGAAAAAACGCCCAATTGGTGTGTTGGTGGATGCACTCCGTGAATTAGGTGCAGATATCTCTTATTTGGGAGAACCTGGTTATCCTCCAATTGCGATTCGTGGATCAAAATTAAAAGGTGGCGAAATAACCATAGATGGCAGCATCAGTAGTCAATATATTTCGGCCTTATTGCTAATTGCACCCCGATTGTCAATTGGTTTAAGCTTGCACCTTAAAGGTAAAGTAGCTTCAACTCCTTACATCAAAATGACCCTGAAGTTGATGAATAAATTGGGAATTAGTTACCTATGGAAAGGAAATGTGATCACCATTCCTAGTCAGCCTTACAAACCCTTAACGGTTATCGTTGAGCCTGATTGGAGCGCTGCTTCTTACTTTTTTAGTTTTGCAGCCATGGCCTCTTCTTCAGAATTAACCCTAATGGGATTAAACAAGGAGAGCATTCAAGGTGATCGCATAGTAGCTAGTCTTTTTGAACAATTCGGCGTGAAGGTTTCTTACCTAAAAAAAGGAATAAAGTTGCGTAAGGAATTAGTGGACAATCCATTGATGCAGTTTGATACTGATTTTAATGATTATCCTGATATGGTGCAATCGTTTATCCCTATAGTTGCCACTAGCGGTTTGCCTGCCGTTTTTAGTGGGGTTAAGAGTTTGAGAATCAAAGAAACCAACCGAGTAGAAGCGCTTCAAATTGAAATGAAAAAATTTGGCATCGAAATCATTGAGTTGGATGAGGATCGAATAGAATTGAAGGAGCAAACGGTCTTAGACTCTACGGAAGCAATAGAAACTCATAATGATCACCGAATGGCGATGTCATTGGCTTCAATGGCTTTAAAACAAGATTATATCATCATCAACAATGCTGAAGTGGTCAACAAATCATTTCCTACTTTTTGGGAGAACTTGGATCGGATTGGGTTTAAGATTGAGAGATTAGATGTCGCAGATTAGATCATAGATGCTAGAGATTAGAAGCAAGATGCTAGAAGCAAGAAGTTAGAGGCAAGAAGCAAGAAAAGAGACTTCTTTAGTGTATCAATTAAGTAGTGGTATAATTTATCAATGAATACTGAGCGTGACCTTTGTGCCTATTTGGTAAAAAAAAATTAGAAGTAAGACTTTTATTAATGTATCAGTTAAGAAATTGAACAATTTAATATTGATTGCTTAGCGACAACTTTGTGAATTGATTATTAAAATAAAAGCAATAGTTTTGACTTCCATAAAAAACTATAAAATGAAACACGTTTTTCTTTCCATATTCGCACTATGTATTTCATATTGTGCATTAAGTCAAAATGACTCTTCCTCTATAAAATACGCAAGCAGAGTGTCAGGGTTAAGAGCAGGAACACTTTTTGTTGGAGCTTCAGGTAATTTCTCTACTTCAAAGGATTCATATAATAGTAATTATGAATCCAGTTATTCTACTATTAATCTCTCTCCCAAAATTGGTGTTTTTGTTGCCAAACAATTTTTAATTGGTACTGATTTTAAATTTCAGCGAAGTAAAAGTATATCCCAAAATGCTTTCGTTTCAAACTACCAAATTACCCCATCAGCAACATCTGAATATAGAAACACCACACAATTATTTTCAATCTTTTCTAGATATTACATTGGACCTTGGAAATTAAAACCTTTTATCGAAGGGAGTTTAGGTATTGGAAAAAACATTAATAGCAGTAGTACTGAAAATTATTCTAATGGGATTACAACTGAAAGAGAAACGAAGAGAGATATTAATGAATGGGAATTAACCGGAGGTTTAAGTTATTTCATAACTAAAAATATATCATTAGAAGGAGCCTTAAGTTTCGGAGAAACCAAGATTGAAGATCGCGATAAAAGTCGATTTTTTAGAGCTGATTTTGGCTTTTCATTGTTTTTTTAAGGATTGGCCTAGAATTTCTAATTTCGGGTCTTATACTTTGAGAGTTTAAAGGAACTTTGTTTTAAAAAAAGAAGTTAGAGGCTAGAGGCAAGAAGCTAGACTTATTTTAATGAATCAATTCATCAATGATTGCTTAATGAGATCTTTGTGCTCTCTGTGCCTTTGTGGTAAAAACAGAAGCAAGATGCAAGATTCAAGAAATTAGAACAGTGTCTTTTAAGCAAAAAAAAGGTTCATCTAAACGACAAACCTCTTTTTAATTTCTATCTTGAACACCTTAGTAAGGCGATACTTCCTTTGTTTCGAATTCGTTGGTGTAATCTTTAATAATATTATAAATACTATCCCTTTCCAATGGAGTTCTGTTCACTTGTTTGATCAGTTTTACCAACTGTTCAGTGGTCATCGCCGGGTTTTGCTCTTCAGCTCCCGCCATTGAGTATATCTTCGTAGTATCATCTATTGTTCCATCAATGTCATTCACCCCATATGACAATGAAATCTGAGCGGTATCTCTACCTATCATTGGCCAATAAGCTTTCAAGTGCGGGAAGTTGTCCATGTAAATTCTAGCGATGGCGTAATTTCTTAAATCTTCAATAACAGATACCTCTGACACATGGCTCATCTGGTTGTTTCCATTTCTGTATTTCAATGGAATAAAGGTGTTAAAACCGCCTGTTTTGTCTTGAAGCTCTCTTAATCTGTTCATGTGGTCAACACGGTCTTCAAAGCTTTCTACGTGGCCATACAACATGGTTGCATTAGAAGGCATTCCGATTTCGTGAGCCGTTTGGTGAATCTCTAACCATTCAGCTGACGTACATTTGTCTTTGCAAATTTCTTCCCGAATAGCTTCAGCAAAAATCTCGGCACCACCGCCTGGTAAAGAATTCTGTCCGTGATCTTTTAAGATTTGTAGCCCTTCTCGGTAGCTCACTTTCGCTTTTCTACACATGTATTCTAGCTCTACTGCTGTAAATGCTTTTACATGAATCTCAGGTCGTATTTCTTTGATTTTTTTAATCAAATTGGCAAAGTAATGCAATCCCATTTTTGGATGAACTCCACCTACAATATGAACCTCTGTCACTGCTGTGCCTTCGTAGCTTTTTACTTTATCCAAGATTTGCTCTTCTGATAATTCCCAAGAATCGTATTCTGTTTTTTCTCTTAAGAGCTTTGAGTATGCACAAAACTTACAATCGAATACACAAATATTAGTTGGCTCTACGTGAAAATTCTTGTTGAAATAGGTATTGTTTCCGTGTTTCTTTTCCCGAATGTAATTCGCTAAAGCGCCAACAAAAGCCAATTCTCCTTTTTTGTAAAGGATTACTCCTTCGTCAAATGTGATGCGCTCTCCTGCTACTACTTTATTGGCTATATTTCTCAAATCTTGGTCTAAATCTGCACTTAGAACAAGGTCAATATTTTTTGCGGTCATGTCATTCATAATTTGTCCAAAATTAGGCAATCACCTATAGAAAACGGGTATTAATGAGATACTTTTATGAATTTTTCAGTAAATGAAGCACCCCCTGAAGTGATTTTTAAAAAGTACATTCCGTTCTCTAACGCTGCTATATTTAATAACAAATTAGTGGTCGCTTTAGTTGTCCTTTCTTGAACTATTTTTCCATCAAGCGTATAGATCTCAACTTGATAATTGCTAACCTTATTAGTAGATAGGCTGATAGATTCGCTCGCATAAGTTGGATAAATCATAAAGTCCGACTTTAGTTCATGTTCACTAATTCCAACCAAACCACATCCATTTGAATTCAATAGTGTAGATCTATACAGTTGAATAGCCGAAATCATTCTATTTTTCTGACCCAAAGTAAATGCATTCATGCAGCCATCGTCTACATAATCCATATAGTTCATAAACATATCTCCGCTATTTGAGCAAGATGAAGAAGGATGATTTAGGCAACCGTAGTTTTCTTGAAATTGGGTAGGAGTGTCGTTTACAAAATCGGTGCTTCCGCAACCCCCATTTCCGCTCCCCCAAAGGTGCTCTAAATTAAAAAAGTGACCAATCTCATGGGTTGCAGTTCTTCCTTTATCGTATGGAGCAATAGCAGTCCCCAGAGTTCCAAAATTAGTGTAGTCGATTACTAATCCATCATATGCAGCTGGAGCTACACCTGGAGGATAGGCAAATCCCAAATACGTACCACCTAAATCACATACCCAAATGTTCAAATACAAGTCTCTATCCCAGATGTCCTTACCACCTTGAGAGGTGCGGTAATATGAATTGGTTGTCCCAATTTGGTTAACTGTTGTCGATGTTCTAGTAATTCCATTCGTTGGATTTCCATTTGGATCTAGTGTGGCTAAGCAAAACTCAATTTCAGTATCTACTCTAGAAAATGTAGTCGGAGTTCGGTTTGCATCACCATTCAAGCGTCTATAATCTTGATTTAAACTATTTATTTGTGAATTGATTTGTGTGGTTGATATGTTCTGACTATTGTTTCGATACAAGACATGTACAACAACTGGAATCGTGATTACTGCTCTCGATTTTCTCAATGAATGCATCGCAATTTCTTTGTTCTGTTGGTTTCTTAACTCAATTAAACCTGGATTTTCGTCAATTTGCTCTGCCAATTTTTGGTCTGCACCACATCTTTGTGTTTGAGCTATGGAGCTTAATGATAAGAAAATAGAAGCAGTGAATAGAATGAATTTAGTCTTCATACAATATTTTTTTTGTTTCAGGCAACTTTTTGTTGTATTCTTTCGTCTTATGTAAACTAAATAAATAGTTTATACTTAGTTAGTTTTTCGAATTCCCATAATAGAAGCCTTCAGATTCCCACTGAGGGCTTTTTTATTGACTGCAAAATTTACAATATTTTGCATCACTTTTATGTTCAAAATGTTCAACTGTTAACATTTCTTCAAATATAAGCTTTATCTTATTTTCAAAATCAGAAATTAAATCGTCGGAATGAAATTTTGTGCCATATCTTACTGGGAATAATCCTTGTTTTATTTTCCGCATCGAAATGATACCTGATTCAGGCAATTTTTTGCTGTTGTGGTGTTGTTGGTACAAATACCCATAGAATAACAATTGAAAAGCTTGAGCATGTTTGCTAAAGTCTAATTCATCAAATGGTTTGTTAAGATTCAACGCTTTATCATCTACAATCCCTGTTTTGTAATCAATTACTCTAATGTTTGAATTCCAGTCGTCTATACGGTCTACTTTACCTTTTAGTTGAGTAGTAATTTGATTTCCATTGTATTCAAAAGGAAACGCCACTTTATAACTTTGTTCCAATCCTAAAATGCGAAGTTTATTGTTTTTTAAGGATGCCTTTTCTTGCTCAAAGAACAACCGAATATAGTCCTGAGCGACATTATAAATTAAGTGGTTTTTACCGTATTGAATGGTTTGCTCGCTGTAATTTTTTATAAATAGTTCAGTACATTTATTTTGAGCTATTTCTGCTAAACCATCAATCATTTCAGGAACAATGTTTTGATTCACTGTTTCTTTAAATGCTTCTTCTAATGATTCGTGCAGCATATCACCAAAAGAATTTGGAGCAATACTCTCTTCTAATTCTTCTGGTTCACGAAGTTTTAAAATGTATTTGTAATAGAAGTCTAATGGGCAATTCAAATAGGTATTCATCGCCGATGGAGAAACACCATGCTTCAAGTAATCAATAATTTGCTGCTTTATTTCGGCTGTCTTTTCTATCTTAATGTCTGAAGGTTCATATTCTTTTAGATTGGTTTGAACCAATTTTTGTTCTATTTCAATGGATGGATTATAGGTTTTTAACTCATGTACGATTTGATTGATGAAACGGCTCGGTTCACCGCCACCTAAAGGATCCGGGGTGGAGTTGTAAAGTAATGAAACCGTTTCTGCTCGTTGGATTAATCTATAAAAGTGGTACGCATAAATGGCGTCCTTTTCTTTGTGCGTTGGCAGTCCAAATTGGGTCTTAATATCGAATGGAAGAAAAGAGTTCACCGTTTTTCCTGAAGGTAAAATCCCTTCATTGACTGACAATAAAATCAAATTTTTAAAGTCAATCGTTCGCGTTTCTAATACTCCCAATAATTGCAATCCCATCAAGGGTTCCCCATAAAACGGAATGGTAGATTGCTTACACAATTGCTTGAAAATAGAGGAGAAGGTATTTATTTCAGAAATACTGTTGTAGTTGGTTTGTAAATCAGAGATTTGATTGAATATTTTAGCAAAGTGAAACAAGTATTCCAATTGTAAATTATTCTTTTCTTTATTGCCCTCATCTACAAATCTTTCCTTTGCTTTTTCGATCAACTGTAAGAGTTTTTTTAGCAAAGCACCTACAGTCAACTGATCTGATTTTAAAATGCAAATATCTTTCAAAAAGGGGAGGTATTCAATGATTTTCTCTTCATTGAGATAAACTACATTGTTCAATCGGATTGCTTTTTTGCTCTCACTTATGATTACTGAATCTGCTTGATTGGTGATGGATTGCATAAAAGGATGGTCCAAAATATTGAACACATCTTTGTAAAAGAAGGAATACTCTTTTCGTTGTTCGTTTTGTAATTCAGCCTTTGCATGTATGTGAATGAATCGCTCAAAAAAGGTATAGATTGGACTGTTGTTGATGGGATAACCCATTGTAATATTGACTGCATTCACGGCATCTGGTAACGACTGAAGAACCGGAATCAACAGATTTTCGTCACACAATACCACTGCAGTATCTTTGTAGTTATTCGGGTGATTCATTTCTTGCAACAATTGACCTGCAAGCTTTGCTTGACCTACATTTTTTGGAACCGAATAGATGTCTATTTTTTTTGGCGCTTTAAAATGTTTTCCGATCCATTTAAACCCTTCACTGAAAAGGGTTTTCTTCTTTAATTGCCTTAAAAATAAGCCGGCTTCATTGAGTTCATCATTCAAATAATATTCATCAGCATCAAAAAGCATGGTCGCTTTTTTTGCTATCAATAACTTCTCTATGATTTTTTGTTCAGCAGCCGTTAATGCATTAAATCCGCAAAAATAAAGGTGGTTGTATGGTAGGTTAGATACTTTTTCTGTCGTTAAGTTTTCCGATGCTATCCGATAGGACAATCCAGAGTAGGCTTGTTTTTTATCACTTAAATGTTTTCTGAAAGCAGTGTACAACGTTTGCATCTGCTTCCAGAATTGCAAATATTGATGTTGTACTTCGCTGATTTCTTGCGCTTCTAAATTCCAAATTTCAATGGCTCGTGCTTCATTTACATAAGAGAAAATAGCAGTTGGGTCTATCAGATATCGATCTATTTCGTTGAAATCTTGCAATAAAATCTGACCCCATTGAATGAATTGATCAAAACTGTCTTGTTCTTCTTTTGGTACAATGGATTGATAAACAGAAAATAATTCGAACTGTAGACTTAAACTGTCCAATACATTGACATCAGACAGTTCTTCTAAAAATTCTTCTGCACTAATGATTTGAGGACTCCAAATGGGGTTCTCGATTAGTTTGCCAAAATGCTTTTTTAAGAAAAGTGCTGCTCTTCTGTTTGGAAGAATAATCACAGAATCAGCGATCTGCTCTTTTTGCTCTTTTAAAACGTATTCAGCAGTTTGGTATAGAAAGTCTTGCATGCAGTAAAACTACTCAATCGCCAGTTTAAAACCAACGCCGTGGATGTTGATAATTTGAATCCTTTCATCGTCTCTTAAGTATTTTCTAATCTTAGAAATAAATACATCCATACTTCGTCCACTGAAATAATCGTTTACGCCCCAAATCTGCTCCAATGCTTCATCTCGATTCATAATGTCGTTCATATTTTCACACAACATTTTTAGTAAATCGGTCTCTTTTTTTGTGAGCTTTGTTCGTTTTCCTTTTAATTCTAAATATTGATTAATGATATTGAAATGGTAACTCCCAATCTCGTATTCCTTAGGCCCTTCATCAATCTTTTTTCGCTGCTGTTTGGTTCTGTTTAATGTATTTTTAATCCTTAAAATTAATTCATCAAAATCAAAAGGTTTGGTGATATAATCATCAGCACCAAGTTGTAAGCCTTTAATTCGGTCTTCTTTCATGGATCGAGCAGTCACAAATAAAATAGGAATTAGAGGGTCTTTTTCTTTGATGATTTTACCAACTGTAAATCCATCAATTTTAGGTAGCATTACATCCAATAAGCAAATGTCAACTTGTTCTGTCTGAATCGTCTTTATGGCTTGCTCGCCATCCACACACAACTTTACATAAAAGCCCACTTCCTCCAATTTGTCTTTCGTAACAAATCCAAGGTTGGCGTCGTCTTCCAATAATAGTATTGATGCGTTGTACTGTTTCATTTTTGGTTCCTCTTTATGGTTTAAAGGGAAGAAAGATGGTGAAAATGGATCCATTTGGAATGTTGTTTTTTAATTTAATCCAGCCTTTGTGCAGGTGAATCATGGTTTTAGAATAGTTCAATCCCAGACCGTAGCCTTTCACATCGTGCAAGTCTCCTTTGGTTACTCTATAAAATTTATCAAAGATCTGTTTTTTGTCTTTATCAGAAATTCCAATTCCCTGATCTCTAATTTCTAAATAAATACCCTTTTTATCTGAATAGCTCACTAGTTCTATTTCAGGATTTATGGGTGAATATTTAATGGCATTGTCCAACATATTGAACAATACATTTCCAATATGAAAAGGATCCCCTATAAAGATGGATGGATTGGCATCAAATTGTGTGGTTAATGACCCGTTTTTGTCCTTTAAAATCAGATCAAAACTCCGAATCGTGTGTAAACACAATTCGTGTATGTCAATTTCCTTTTTCTCCAATTCTATGGCGCTATTTTCCAAAGAAGCCATTTGCAACACCTTTTCAACCTGAGTTTTTAATCTGTTGTTTTCTTCCTTTATAATTCGAGCATAGGTGTTTAATCGTTCGGGATTATTAATAATTTCGGGTTTCATCAATACATCAGTACTTAAAGAAATCGTTGAAATAGGCGTCTTTAATTCATGGGTCATGTTGTTGATGAAATCGGTTTTTATCTCATCAATTCGTTTTTGCTTTAAAATCACCCAAATGGTGTAACTAAAGAAAACCATCACAATTAGCATAAAAATAGAGGAGTAGATCCAAATGTCAATGGCATCAATAATGTAAGAGCGTTTATCAGGAAAATAAACCCCAAAGTAGTGTGTGCTTTCTTTCCACCGTTCGTTTCTAGAAGCAAAATTAATAAAGGAACGATCGTCGTTTTCTAAAGGTACATTTTTACCAAAAACGATCGAATCGGAGAAACAGTCGTAAATAATGTATTCAAAAGCAGTCTTAATGTTTCTATTCTCAAACTCCTTCGAGATAATATTTTCGAGTAGAAAAGGATGTAAAGTATCGTTGGTGCTGACGATAAAAAAATTAGAGCGAATTTGTTGAATTGGAGCATATAAATCAGACGTATCCTTATTCAACTTTTGAACGGTTCTGGCCACATTGTTTAGGGCCACAAAAACTCGCTCGTTGAACTGTTTAGACTCTAAATCGAACGCTTTATTGACCCAAAATAATTGGAAGGAGCCAATTCCTAACAAACTTACGGTCGCAAAAAGAATGACTAAACGAATGGTTTTTTGATTCATATGGGTGTAAATTTAACGTCAATTTAGAAATATAAAATCAACTTAACTTATTATTAACGTTTATGCAGTTTCCTCAATATCGAAAATACAGAAATGGGAAGTCCTATTTTAAAATAGAATCGGTAGACAAGTTTATTGAGGTTCAATTATTAGGCAGTCGGTTTTTGACCTATGAAGTAGAAGCGAAAATACTACCAGACCGGAATTTAATACAAGATATGTTGGTCGATTTTGAAGCGAATTGGGAGGAAATATCTGCCCATGAATTCGACATCGTGTATAACAAAGTTTAAATTCTAACAATAAAAATTGCACTTTTGCGTAATTAGACAAAATATCCTCTATGAAGCACCTCAGACTGTTGACCTTCTCACTTATTTTGATTTCATCTGGAATAGTTTCTGCCCAAAACGGCGGGACAGATACCTACGAATTTCTAGACCTTACTTATTCTGCGAGAGTAGCATCATTAGGAGGTAGTGGAATTGCAATTAAAGATAATGACCCCAATTTAGCGCTGCAAAATCCTGCTTTGTTAAACAAGGAAATGAACAATCAGTTGACACTGAATTATACCAACTATTTTTCAGACATCAATTACGGTTATACTTCCTTTACAAAGCATTACGATTCACTTGGTACGTTTAATCTTGGGATGCGATATGTGAGTTATGGAACTTTTACTGAAAGAGATGCAGGAGGTAACGAAATGGGTACTTTCAATGCAGGGGAATATGCGATAGTAATGGGTTATGGAAAAGAATTGAATGAGTATTTTAGTATTGGAGCCAATTTAAATACCATCATTTCATCCTTGTATGATTACAATTCATTTGGAATGGCAATCGATTTAGGAGGAACTTATTACAAAAAGGAAAGTGGATTTACGGCAAGTTTGGTACTTAAAAATATGGGTGCACAGTTTACTACCTATGAAAAAGACAACAGAGAGGCTATTCCTTTTGAAATTCAAGCAGGAGTCTCTAAAAGATTGAAAAATGTGCCATTGCGATTCTCCTTAATTGCACACAGCTTGGAAACACCTGATTTGACCTACGAAAATCAAATTGTAGCTACTAATTCACTATTAGGAGATACGGAAGAAGAAAAAAATAAAGACGGCTTTTTTGAAAATGTAGCCCGTCATACCATTGTTTCTATGGAATTTATTCCTTCAGAGAATTTTCACATTCGATTTGGATATAACTATCAGCGAAGAAGAGAGTTGTTGGTTGAGGAAAAGACTGGTTTAGTTGGTTTTAGCTTTGGCGTAGGCCTTCGAGTTTCTAAGTTTCACATCAGTTACGGACGAGCAGCTTATCACCAAGCTGGAGCAACCAACACATTTTCTGTGGTTACTCGTATCTCAGATTTTTACAATTAGTGTAATTTAGCCGCATGTCTAAAATTGTGATAGCCATTGATGGCTTCTCTTCATGTGGAAAAAGCACCTTAGCTAAAAATTTAGCCAAAAAATTATCTTACGCCTTTATTGATACTGGTGCAATGTATCGGGCCGTAACTTTGTATTTTTTACGAAAAGGGATCACTGATTTTTCTAGTTTGTCAAACGATGATGTAGTTGAATTATTGAAAGAAATCAACATCGACTTTCGATTCAATGAAGCCAAGCAATTTTCTGATACCTATTTGAACGACGAAAATGTAGAAGAAGAAATTCGCAGCACTGCGGTAAATAATGCTGTTAGTGCTTTGAGTCAAGTAAAAGAAGTGCGATCACAATTGGTTGCACTGCAGCAAAAAATGGGAGCTAAGAAAGGAGTAGTGTTAGATGGACGAGATGTTGGGACTGTTGTATTTCCACAAGCAGAACTGAAATTATTCATGACTGCTGATCCGGCGGTTAGAGCGCAACGACGATTTGATGAACTTCAAGCCAATGACATTGAAATCACCTTAGAAGAAGTGAAAAACAATTTGGAACAACGCGATTACAACGATACCCATCGAAAAGAAAATCCATTGAAGAAGGCAGATGACGCCATTGTGCTCGACAATACCAATATAGGTAGAGAAGAGCAATTGCAAATGGCGTTGGATTTGGCGTTGGAGAGGATTGATTGAATAGATTGAAATTATTGATCTTGGTATTAAGGTGAATGAATGATCTTTCGCTTTGTTTGGGTGATGTAAACTATTTTGTCAAAATAAATGTCTCATTTTGAAAGATATAATTAAACAAAAATTATTAATTGATATTGACACTGCTCCGAATTGGAAAAAAGTTTATAGTGGAATATGTTTACTTGTAAACTCTGAAATTATATTACTACTGAATTTTAATGACGAAACTTCTGAATTTGATGGTTATTCAATACTTAAAAATAAGGACTTTAAAAAATATCGTGTTTGGGAAAAAGAAGATTACACTAAATTAAAAAATGACAATTCTACTGAACTAATTAAAGAAATTGAAATAGAAGATTTTAGTGATTTATTGTCATCCTTAAGGAATTTAATGACCGAATTGATTGCAATATTCACCTACGATGATGAAGAGTCTTATTATGTTGGAAAAATCTTGTCGATAAATGACAGTATGATTGAACTAAAATTAATTGATGAAGACTCAAAGTGGGTAGATACTGAAATAATAAATTTAGAGGAAATAAGTTACGTTGGATTTAGAACTTCTTATGAAACTGAATTGATAAAAAACGTTTTATAACTTCGAGTATAAAAGAATACTACAGTTTATTTAAAAACATGAATATCAGCTTTGACCTAGACAGTACATTAATTCCAAATGGAAAGGAATTTGAAACAGAAGGAAGAAGTAGAATAGCTAAACTTTTTGGTATTGAAGAAATTCGAAAAGGAGCACCTGAGTTGATTTTCGATTTACAGAATCAAGGTCATAAAATCCATATTTATACCACATCGTATCGTAATAAATTAAAAATAAGACGGATGTTAAAGTATTATGGGATTAAGGTAAATAGAATAGTGAATGAAAAAGAAAATCGAAGCGTTTTAAAAGCTCAAAATGTTAACTCATCCAAGTATCCTCCTGCATTTTGTTTTGACCTGCATATTGATGATTCAAAAGGTGTCGGAATGGAGAGTGAAAGGTTGAATTTTAAAACCATTATTGTAGATCCGACTGATAAGGATTGGATTTCTAAGATAAAAACAGAACTTAAAAAAGTAGAGTAATGAGTAAATCACCTACCTTAGTTAAAACTACCCAAGCATCTCCTCCAGCACACTTTCCATGTCTTTACTTTCCGGAAAGTAAGTCAGAATTTTAGAAATTACCGCATCTATCATCGTATCCGGGCAAGAAGCACCGCTTGTTAAGATAATTTTAGTGGGACTGTTTTTAGGTAAAAAGTCTTCTGTATTTCTTAATTCTTGGTGGTGATAATTGAAGTATTGAATGTGATTCTCATCTAGGATTTCATCCGCTGAAGAAATAAAGTAAGTCGGCAATTTGGCTTCACACAATTCTACTATGTGAGAAGTGTTGGAACTGTTGTATCCGCCCACAACGATCGCTAAATCGGCAGCTTCTTCCAATAAACCATATGTTGCTTGTTGGTTATCATTCGTAGCATAACACAACGTATCTCTTGTGTCGGCAAAATGATTTTTTAAATTCTCCGCACCATATTTTTCCAACATTACTTGTTTGAAATAATCCGCTATTTCTTGGGTTTCACTAGCAAGCATCGTGGTTTGATTCACTACACCAACCCGATCAATGTGTTCTTCGATATTGAAATCAGCTGAATACATTCCTTCAAAGCGTTTTAAGAATTCAGATTTATCTCTTTTTCCTAATATAATATCGCCAATGATACGCGCCTCATTGATGTCTTTAATAATTACAGACGGAGCGCTAGCGTTACTGTGTGAGAAGGTGGCGCGGGTTTCTTCATGCTTGTGCTTCCCATGAATTAAGACCGTGTAATTTTCTTGTCCCAATTTGTCCGACTGTTTCCAAACTTTATTTACAAAAGGGCAAGTGGTATTGTATTTTTGGGTTTCTATGTTTTTGTCTTTCAGTAGTTGCTCGATTTCTAAAGTGGTTCCGAAAGCAGGAATAATGACAATGTCATCCGATTTTAAATCGTCCCATTGAATAAAATGATTGCCTTCGGTGTCCATAATGAAGTCAATTCCTTTTGATTGCAAATCAGCATTCACGATAGGGTTGTGAATCATTTGCGACAACAATAAAATGCGTTTTCCTGGATTTTCTTCTACTGCTTTATAAGCGATTTCGATGGCATTTTCTACACCATAGCAGAACCCAAAATGACGGGCAACATAAAATTGTACTGGTCCAAAATCCAATAAGGTAGGAGTGAAGTCTTTCTTGCGTGGATCGCTTATTTTACGAGCTTCTTTGATGGAGCCAATGAATGAACTTCTGTAATAGGTGGGAATGTCGAACTGCTTCATAATACTGTTTTGCGGCTCAAAATTAAGGATAAGAAAATAGAAATGGGAGGAGGGCTAAAAAAAATCACCTGGCGACCAAACCAGGTGACAAATTGGTTAAAACCTAATACAAATTAACCAAAAACTCTGTGGCAAAAGTAGCCGATTATTCCTTATACCCCCCTAGAACTTTATAACTGGTCGGAATAAATACATATTTGGTGCAAACTGCTCTAGATTGAGCCTAGATGAAAGGAATAAATACGTAATAAAATGGTTTATTAGGCATATTTTTGTAAAAATAGTGTTTCAAGAAAACGATAGAATGATTTAATTTGCACTACTAAATAATACAATTGAAAACATGGGAAGAGCGTTTGAATATAGAAGAGCAGCGAAAGAAAAAAGATGGGATAAAATGTCCAAGGTTTTTCCAAAGTTGGCTAAAGCCATTACGTTAGCTGCAAAAGAAAGCGGGATGGACCCGGAGACAAACGCTAGATTAAGAACGGCGATTCAGAATGCGAAGGGTGAGAATATGCCCAAGGATAACATAGAGAACGCCATCAAACGAGCAGAGGCGAAAGATGCGGAGAACTATGTAGAAGTAAATTACGAAGGGAAAGGCCCACACGGTGTGTTGGTTTTTATAGAATGTGCGACGGATAATACCACAAGAACAGTTGCCAATATCAAATCCTATTTCAACAAAGCAGGCGGAAGCACCGTTCCTACTGGTTCTTTAGAGTTTATGTTTAACAGAAGAGCGGTTTTTGAATTTGAAATTCCTGAAGGAGTAGATGTTCAAGAATTAGAATTGGAATTAATTGATGCAGGCCTAGAAGAAATTGAGGTAGATGGAACAACGGCTTATGCGTATGCAGATTGGACCGACTTTGGAACTTTGAGTCATGCGTTGGAAGAGCAAAAAATAGAATTGACGAAGTCGAATTTACAACGTTTTCCAACGACTCCAGTAGAGTTCACTGACGAGCAAATGGTGGACATCGATAAAATGATGGATAAGATTGAAGACGATGACGATACACAAGCAGTTTACACGAACATTGCATAGTCAATTTTTAATAAGTGAATGAGTCAATCAGTGAATCTTTGTTTTTCGAGGACTTTTGTTAAGGGAATATGCTAGAAGTTGGAAGCAAGAGGCTAGAATCAAGAATCAAGATGTTAGAAGCAAGAGGTTAGATGCTTAGAGGAGTGAATTTGTACTTCTAATATTCATTTGGATTGCAATTTCTTAGTGACCTTTGTGGAAACTTTGTGTGCTTTGTGGTTAGATATTTAATGGAAGATGCTAGAAGTTAGAAGCAAGAGGTTAGATGCTGTGTATTTATAAAATTAACTTTGTGTTCCTCACTTTTGGCTTTCAGTCCATGAGTACTCTTCTTCCGCTTCAAAAATCTGTTTCACGGCCTTATCATACGCTTCAATGGTGTTTGCCTTCTTAATCATTTTTACTACCTTTTTAGGATTGTGAAATGTTTCGGCGAAGTATTCCCAATAATGAAACATCTTTAGCGTGATGTGTTTGGCGCCAGATAATGCTTGCTCAAATTCGGAAAATAGGGTGTCGTGAAATTTGCTGAAGGTTTCAATTCGATTTTCGGGATAAACTAACGTATCACTTTTAATCATATTGGGTAAAAATTGATCAGCAATTAATCCTCTTCCGATCATCCAGTTGTTGATGGAAGGAAAGCGTTCTTTCATAGCTCGGTAGCTTTCAACAGTAGTGATGTCGCCATTGTAGTAAAGAGTATGGTTAGCCTGATCCAAGCAACGCTGAAATCCGTCTAAATCCACTCCGCCTTTATAAAGTTGCTTTCCAATACGTGCATGAATCGCCACATTTTTAATGGGGTATTTATCTAAAATAGGCAATACATCTAGAATCTCCCGATTGTGTTCGTATCCCATTCGCATCTTCATGGAAACGATGATGTCCGTTTCGTTGTGCACTCTTTCTAGAATTCCGTCGATTCGGTTCGCATCACTAATTAATCCTGAACCCATGCAACGATTAATCACCATCGGGTAGGGACAGCCTAAATTCCAATTGAGCTCTTTGTATCCCAACGATTGAACGTATTTAGCAACGAAAATAAACTCATCGGCATCATTGGTCATAATCTGTGGAATAACGGTCAGGGTGTCGTTATTCTTAGGAAGAATGTCACGTTCATAAGCTGGTTTAATTTCCAACTTGCCGTTTAAACGGATATAGGGCGAAAAAAAGGTATCAATGCCCCCAAAGTATTTTTGAAAAGCATTTCGAAAACGAAAATCAGTAAAACCTTGTAAAGGCGACGATAGGAGGGTTGGAGTCATTGTAGCGCAAAATTAGGAAAAGCGACTGGGTTTTTAAACGCTAGTTATGGATTCAAATAGTCTAATGTATTAACCATTTCAAATTTGGGACTTCTTTTTATAAATTCCCTCAACATCGCAGTGTGTGCAGAGCCCATCAAGATTAAAACGCGGTCATTTCTAGTCATTTTTATTCGATTCAAATTTGAATAGATTTTCATGTTCCTCAAATAGAATTGAGCTGCTTGTTCTGCACCTTGGAAACCACTATCAATTCCTACATACAATAGCTTGTCAGCATTGGTGTTGAGAGAATAATCTAACATAATTGGATCGTTGGTTAATCTTAATTTTTCAATCAATGACAATTCATCAAAACGATTATCTAAAGCGGCTATTTCGGGGTAGTTTTTAAATGGTTCATTTGTTATTTCTAAGTAGGTCTCCCGATCTATCGAGTTTTCCAAATCAGGGCTATTTTCGATGAAATCTCCTAAGCTATAGTTGTATCCTAAGTGAAAGTCGATTCCATAAATCGTGTCCAAACCGTTCAATCTAGCCACATCAAATCCAACCATGCTCAGCTCACCAAATGTTGTGTTTAAGTGACTAGGATTGGACTTGAATGAGTGGTACAATTTATTCATCGTATCGTTGAGTTCAGGCAAATACTCTAGACATACGATTGTAGGTTTGAACTGAGCAATCAGCTTTGATATTTCTTTAACTTCTAATTGTTTACTGGAATCATTTTCGTCAAAATTTACTGAATTGGCATCACTGGTGCTTCCAAAATGAAAACTTCCAAAATTCAGTACTTGTATTTTATTGGTTGATAATGCGTTTGTCTCAGAAGTAGGATTTTGCGGTAACTCAGACTGAGAATCGTTACAACCGATACTGGCAATGACTAAGAAGTAAAGTATTTTTTTCATTGAAATAGGCAAGGGATTACTTTTAGTTAAAATAAAAATACTCCTCGAAACGACTGTTTCAAGGAGTATTAAAATTATGATTTTTCACTTGATGTAATTCTATTTTATCAAGGACAACTGATGATTTTTTTGTTGGTCAAATTACCTTTTTTATCCATTACGGTTAAAATATAAGTGCCACTTTTCAAATCTGAAACCTTTATTTGTGATTGATTGAGTGTAGCTTGCTGAAGGATTAACTTTCCTGTCATATCAGTAATTCGAATTTCTTGAGTACTAGCATTTTCAAAGTCAATCGTAAAACTTCCTTTTGAAGGGTTAGGGAATACTGATAGAATATTGGTGTTGTCATTATTTTCAGGAACAGAAGAAATTACTTGACAAGCCGTTAATGAATCAGGATATACCCCTTGAATGGACGATTGGAAACAGGTTAATTTAAAATCAGCCATATCTAGAAATTGACCTGGAGACCGTTCAATTAAACCATAAGAGTTACCAACTCCCTCAACGATGTATATGTTATAGGAACTATTCGTTTTCCATCTTTTATGATAAGTGTTTCCAACCAATACTGAATCCATTTCGACGATCACATCATTTGTTCCGAGTAAGTCTTGAGTATAATCTGTTAAGGTGTCTCCAAGAGTTAAGTTAAAATCATATAGTAGATGTTCTAAAGTATCATTTGCAGGAATAAAGTACACTTTTTTAAGAGGGATGTCTTGTCTAATGGCGCCTTTGTATCCAACAGGAGTATGGGCGCAATTCGTTGTGATTAATACTTGAACAAATGGTGTATAAAGCTGGTGATACGTTTTATTATTAATAATGGTATCTCCTGCTATTGTAATCGAAAAGTTATCATTTACTGATCCATTTACACAGTTTGCTACCACATTATAGTTCCAAGTCGCATTACTTTCTGGAAAAGGATGGTAAATGGAAGTTTGAGCAATTGCAGAAAAAGCAACAGCTGATAGTAAAAGGAGTAGATTTTTTTTCATAGTGTAAGGTTTTAGTGGTTTAATTTAATAATAAATGAACGCTCATTTAATTTGAGACGAACTAAAGATAATAAAAGTTGGTGGATTAGAGGGTATTGTAATTGTTTTTAAAAATAGGATTTCTTAAAAAAAACAATTTTTATCAATTTGAATGAAAAATTACTTCTATCCTAAAGTGGATATTCATAAGTACCCTTTTCAAACTATGAATTAAAAAGTCCTGCTTTTTATCACTTTTAATCATTGATTAAAATCAAAGATTATGGTTTGGGTTTAATATTTTTTGTAGTTTTGCATTTCGAAAATGGCCTCGTAGCATAACTGAATAGTGCACCACATTACGGCTGTGGAGGTTGAAGGTTTGAATCCTTCCGAGGTCACCATAGAATAGAATCCCAAATTGTTTTCACAGTTTGGGATTTTTTTTTGATGTAGATTTAATACAATTAGAATTATGAGCTACTATGTTTATGTACTTAGAAGTATCAACTATCCTAGAAACTATATTGGATTCAGTTCAAATATTGAATAACGTAAGAGTAACACAATTCAGAAGCAACTAATTGTAAATAGGCATTTTTGCTATACCGGAAACTGACTTCTATTTAGTTTTGGATTTAACTGCACTGCCGTATCAAAGCTATTCTTTGCTTTTTCAAGCTCTCCAATTTCAAAATAGTTCATTCCTAAATTCATGTAAAACTGATGATTGTTAGGCGACCTATCGATGCTTTCATTCAGAATACGAATGCTTTCTTCGAATTGTTTGTTTAATGATAATGCAGTAGTAAGGTTAGTAACTACATCTACATTGTTTGGTTTTAGGGCATATGCCTGTTTTAAATTTTCAATTGCTTTGGGCAGATTATTTAACTGCTGTCCATAGATATTACCAAGTTTAAAATAGATAGAAGACGGATCGTTTGAACGAGAAACATATTGTTCGTACCACTTTATGCGTTCAGCTGGATCAGCTACTTTATCAATCACAAATTGAATGTTTTGATGTGCATTTGCATGCGATGGATTGATGGCTAAAATATCATAGTAATAGTTCAGTGCCTGGGTTGGATTTTTATACAACTCATATTGGGCATTCCCCATCAATAATTTTGGATCGATGTAGTTGGGATAGATGGCTATCGCTTGCTTTAAATGCGCAATAGATTGCATCAGCACTTGTTGCTTTTCGGCAGGGTTGGCAGTTGCTTGTGCCTTTTCGAGCAATAGTCCTCCAGCCATCGTCTGACTTTTAGCTCCATTCACACTTGTGAGTGCATCTGTAGTAGACAAGGTTAAATTGCTTGCCCATGCCTTGTTTCGGCTGATTGTTTTTCCCGAATATCCTAGAATGAGAACTAATAATAAACCCCAACTAAAGGATGTGTTTTTCAACCATTTTTTACTGTCGAATAGAAGAAAGTAACTTGCTATCAAACAAAATCCCAAAGAGGAAACATAAACAAATCGTTCATTCATAAATACACCAATTGAGAAAAAAAGATTGGATGAAATACTCAAACTCAATCCAAATAGAATAATTCCAAAAGCGTAAATGTTTCTTTTAATCAAACCATAAATAGAGAATGCAATTAATCCTGCGTAAACAATTAAGCTCCAAATGACTATTGGATTTGTGAAGCCTACGATGGGAATGTGCTTCGGGTAATAATCATAAGTTAAAGGATGCGGGAAAAACAGCAATGCGATGTATTTCCACAACGTGTATATCACTGTGGCATATTTATCAGACAGAGATGCTTCTAAAAATGGATCATTCATTAAGTTGTCAGCAACTGAGTCGATGGTCATACTGCCAATAATTTGTCCTCGGATAAAGTACCAAATTCCTGCTGTAACTAGTAATCCTGCAGAAGTGATGGCGATTGCTTTCCATTGGTCTTTTCGAAAGAAATAAATGGTAATTGGGATAATGGCTAAAAAGGTAATTGCTGTTTCTTTGCTCAAAAGCGCTAAAAAATAACAACCGATGGCCCATACAAAATGACTAATTTTTTGATGGTCGATGTATTTCAAAAGGAAAAATAAACTTGCCAAGACACCAATAAATGAAAGGATTTCATCGCTGCCCTTAATGTTGGCCACTACTTCGGTGTGGATAGGATGAGCAATGAATAATAGGGTAATGACGGCTGCAAATATTTTTTGAGATTCAAGCGGAATTCGTTCTTTGAAAAGCAACATCAAAACCTTAAATAAAAGCAAGGCATTGACAAGGTAGAATAAAACAGTAAACAGGTGAAAAGCTTTTGGATTCATTCCAAAGAACTGCTGAATAACTGCAAAAAGTGCAATAGAAAAAGGACGGTATCGACCACCAGAAACCAGATTCTTTTGTTGCCCATAAAAACCAACCATAGATTCTGTGGTAAAAATGTCGGAAATGCCCGATATGCCTTTTTTTACAAAACTATTTTCGGTGATTACGATGGAGTCATCCAATACGAAATCGTGACTTAACGTATTGCCATACAAAATAAAAGTAAAGACTACGAAAATGCCGTAGTAGAATGGTTTGGAAAGTTGATCTAATTTCATTGAATCAAAGAAACAAAAAAACAATCGGATGCGAAACCACAGTATTAAAAAAACGAGTAGCGAACTTAGGATCTAAGTTGTTTACCGTATTTTTTATAAAAAAGTTAGATTACACCTTAGAAACCCCTTTGATTTTTTTATTTTCGACAGATGAAACGTTTAATCCCGATCTTATTGTTCCTTCTTCCATTATTTGCCAACAGCAACAATGATAGTACACGCGACAGTATTAGACAATTGATAGGTAAATCTTCTACAGATATTCAACGTATCGATCAGCAGATTGCGTTGTCCAAAGCCTTTATTGATGTCAATGTTGACTCTACTAGTCGATACATCAATTTGGCGTATCAGAATGCAGTTAAAATTGAGTATGAAAAAGGAATTATAGAGACCCTCAATATTAAAGGAAATGTACTGCAGCGCAAGGGTAAACTGGATGACTCAATGGAAATGTATGAGGCTGCAAAAAAAATCGCCTTAAATGAAAAGAACGATACCTTATTGGCTAAAATATTAAATAATATTGGGATAATTTATAACAGTAAAGGTCAGTTTGATAAAGCTTTAGAGGTATATTTTGAGTCGCTTGATTATGAAAAGCGGTTGAATAATCAACGAGGTATTGCAGAAGCCTATAACAATATAGGAGTGGTGCATTACTACTTGTCGGACATGGAGAACACCTTATTGTACTTGAAAAAATCGTCCGAAATTTCAAAGGAAATTGGAGATTTGGAGATTCTAAAAAAGGGGTTGATCAATATTGGTTCAATTCATCTTTACAGAGAAGAATATGAAGATGCCCTAACTTATTATTTTGAAGCATTAGAAATTAGTGAAGAGTTGGGGAATCATGCTGAAATAAATACTTGTTGGCACAATATTGCTGGCGTTTATTCTGCACAAAATAGATTTAATGATGCTGAAATTTACTATCGAAAGGCACTGGTTTTTAATAAGCAATTCGATAATATGAATGGGTTGGCCTTAGAATACAATAATTTGGGTAGTTTGTATTTAAAACAGAATCGATTTGAAGAAGCTAAAGAAAACTATGAGTTATCCTTAGAAATTTGTAATGCCTCTGGCTTTCGAAAATTAAAGGAAAATGTATTGGAAGGGCTTTCTAATATGTACGCTCAGCAAAATAATTATGCAAAGGCTTATGAGTATTCTCAATTGTATTTGGTACTGAAAGATAGTATCTTAAATGAAGATAATGCAAAAAATATTGCAGAATTAAGGACCAAATATGAGACGGTAGAAAAAGAGAAACTATTGGCAGAAGAAAGAGAAACCACGGCTATTTTAAAGTCTGAGAACGCTGAAGCAGAATTAAAAACGGCAAATCGCAACAAATGGATTATAGTGTTGGGGCTAATTATAATTGCAGCGAGTATGGTGTTTTTAGCAATCGTTCAGGCGAATAAGCGAAAAGCTCAAGCGGAGAAAGATGCTGCCATCATTGAAGAAAGAGATCAGGGTGTAGATGCTGTTATTCAAGCACAAGAAGAAGAGCGTAAGCGAATTTCTAAAGAACTACATGATGGAATTGGGCAACAATTGAGTGGATTAAAAATGGCTTTCCAGCGATTGGAGGGAAAGTTAAATGAAGAAATTCCACATCGAAAGGATGAGATTAAGCGATTGGTTTCAATCATTAGTGACTCAGCAGATGAAGTACGCACGATTTCTCATCAAATGATGCCTCGAGCACTGACAGAAGAAGGATTAATTCCTGCTGTTGGCGATTTATTAGCAAAAAGTTTAGAACCGATCGATGTTCAATATGAATACGAACATTATGGAATAGACGGACGTCTAGAGGAGCGTATAGAATTGAGTTTATACCGAATAATACAGGAATTAATCAATAATATTATCAAGCATTCAGAAGCCAAACATGTAAGTGTTCAATTGTTTAAGAATGGGAATAAAATTATTTTAATGGTGGAAGATAATGGAAAGGGGTTTTCTACCAAAGCAAAAGGAGATGGACATGGCTTACTAAATATAAAAAGTAGGCTAAACACATTGAATGGAGAAGTTGATTATTCACCAAGTCCGGGAAGCGGAACTGTTGCCACTATTAGAATTCCTTTGTCGAAATAGTTAACTTTAGGACAATGAATAAATTTGTGTTAATCTTCTTTTTCTGTTCCATTTCGGCTTTTATTCAGTCCTCTCATACAGCTAATTTAGACAGCGTTTTATTTTCTATAAAGGATTTACCTGATAGTATTCAGGTGGATAGCATGGTAAAAATATCACGGCAAATAGTAAGGAAAAATGGAAGTGGGGAAGGCTTGCCCTATGCTATTTGGGCGCTTGATAAAGCAAAGGCAAACCATTATCTAGATTTAGTGCCCAAAGCGCGGTTTTACTTAGCAAATAATTATGAGCATAAGAATTTATTAGACAGTACGGTAAAGCATTATAAGTTAGCACTTCAAGAGATAAAAAATACCAAACACGAAAATTGGTACGGTTACATTTACAACAATTTGATTCTCGCTCTTCAAAAACGAGGGAAGTATGATGAGGCGTTGGCATTTGCGATTGAAGGATTAGAGTTAGCCAAAGTTTATCAGGATACCTATAACATTGCAAAAAGCTATTCAGATATCGGCTACATTCATGATCGCTTAAATAATTTTAGAGAGTCTATCAAATGGCAAAAAAAATCAATTGTATTATTTGATATTGCTGGAGAAAGTTTTAAGAAATACTTTGCATTCACCAGAGTAGGAATAGCATATGATGATTTAGGGATTTATGATTCTGCTCACTATTACAATCAATTGGCATTGAGTTATTTTGTAGCAAGTAGTTCAATTGAAGAAATTGGAATGGTGAAGTCCAATATTGGTAATACTTATTTGAAGCAAAAGGATTGGAAAAATGCATTGGACTATCTCAATGAGGCCTATATTTTCAATAAAAAGGTAGGTGATGATTTGGCATTGAGCATCACTGCTATCAACTTGGGTAAAGCCCATGAAAAAGTTGGAGAAATAGATTTAGCAAAAAGATATTATGCTGAAGGAATTCGTTTGTCTATAGCGTTAGATGATTTAAAGTTTCAAATTGAAGGAAATTATTCATTTTACGAATTGTTTGAATCTCAAAATCAATACGATTCAGCGTTGGTTTATTTCAAACGATACAAAATGCTAGAAGACAGTTTGTATACCTTAAAAAAATCGGAGCAAATTGCTGAAATAGTAACTCAATATGAAACGAAGGAGAAAGAACAGCAAATAGCGTTACAACAATTGACCTTAAAACGACAAGAAGCAGAGATCCAATCCAATCGTTGGTTGAACTTCTTGTTGATTGTGATGATTTTGTTAGTATTGGTGATTTCAATTGGAACCTATTTTAGATACAAAGGCAAAAAGAACGCAGAGCTACAAAAGTTGTTAATACAAGAGCAAGAAAGAGGGCTAGAAGCCGTAATCTTTGCCCAAGAAGAAGAACGAAAGCGAATCTCTAAGGATTTACATGATGGCATAGGTCAGCAATTAAGTGGGCTTAAAATGGCTTTTCAGCGGATGGAAAAGGAACTGAGCATAGAATCTCCTAATCACAAAGAAGAATTGCAGCGACTTACAGAAATATTGAGCGAATCGGCTGATGAAGTGCGCTCATTGTCGCACCAAATGATGCCAAGAGCACTTACTGAATTGGGAATTATTGCCGCTTTAGAAGATCTATTCTCCAAGAGTTTAGGTTTGACTGGAATTCAATATGAATTCGAGCATTTTGAAATTACTGGTAGATTGGCAGAGCGTGTGGAAGTGGCTATTTATCGCATTGTTCAGGAATTGATCAATAACATCATTAAGCATTCTAATGCCAAGATGGTGCAGATTCAATTATTCAAGAATGCCGGTAAGATTATACTAATTGTTGAAGACAATGGAACCGGATTTTCAAAAGACTCAGCCACATCAGGGCATGGATTGTTGAACATCAAAAGTAGACTGAATACCATTCATGGGGAAGTAGATTATTCTCCAAGCCCCGCTAGTGGAACCGTTGCTACCATTCGTATTCCCTTAGCTTAAACCATCATTATTTTTAATTCTTATAAAAACTACGTGAAAAGTCGTAGTTAAAATCAGTTGATTCCTCTATTTAGTTCAACCTAGAAAGTGGGGTACTTCGTGTAGAATAAAATTTAATCTCATGAAGAAAGCAGAACTTAAAGAAATGGAAGTGCTAACCAATAGAGAAACAGAGGTTTTAAGGCACATTGCGAACGGACATTCCAATACTCAAATTGGACGATTATTAGAAATTAGTCATCGTACGGTAGATTCTCATCGAACTAATATTCGGAACAAACTGGGCGTTCACAACTTGGCTCAAATGATTAAGTATGCTTTGAAAGAAGGAATTGTAGATTAATATAATCGTTTTTACCTTTTAATAAAACCACTAAATCAGATGAGAAATTATTTATTTTCTTTAGTCATTCTTGTTTATCCATTGTTGGCTAACAGCCAAAATATCAATGAACAGTATGATAAATGGCAAGTGACAGACGAAGCCATCAATATCACTGGAATCGACTTGTCTCCGAACGGGAAGGAAGTCGCATTAGTAGGTGGGAAAATGAATGCCGTTTTTATTTATGATTATAACGCTAGAGCCATTCTAAGAAAAATTCCAATGGATCGGGATTATTCTGGATATACCGTTCAATATTCAGCAAAAGGAAATTACTTATTGCTTCAAGAGCGGGTAGCAGAATATTATTCTACCAAGACCTCTCGAAAGGGCGGTTATGCGGTTATCGATTTAAAAACAGATAAGGTCATTCATGAATACAAGATGATTAATGATTTAAAGATTTCATTTGATGAGCAATACCTGATATTGTTGGACAATGGAAATTTAGAAGTAATTGAATTGGCTAACGGAAAATCCATTCGAAAATTTAAGCCAGAAGGCGCTACAAATGCCATGGCGATTAGCCCTGATGGAAAAGACTTTGCAATCGTTCAAAAACCGAATAAGGCTGACATTAAAATGTTGGTGGATCGGAAAGTCAATAAAAAAACTATAAAATCAGCTGCAAAATATAAGTTTTTGATTTCAATATATGATGTAAAAACGCATGAACTTAAAAGTGTCGTTACTGAATTTTACGACAACATAAGTATGTTGAAATATACGCCTGATGGGAAAAAGTTATTGAGTTTCAATATTGCTCAAAACTCATATGTCAATGTTGCATTGCCTCAATCAAATTACCAACCTATCAGAGAATCTTATTTAGGAAGAAGCACTATGCAACCCGACTTTATGTACAGTCCTAAAGGAGATTATTTTGGAATTGCAACCGTTGAACGTTTTCCGGCCATTAATATTTATAATGTAGAAAGTGGATCTATTTCAGATCAATACGATACTCAGAATAAGGTTTGGAAAAATGCAAAAAACAACATTTATGCTGGGAGTAACGCAAGTTTCATTTTTACACCTGATGATGAATTTGTATTAATCGCCTATGGAAATTCATTGATTAAGTGGAAGTATAATAAATATACACCTGATTATTAATTGCAAAAAAATATAAAAATGAAGAATCATTTAAAGGTTGTCTTATGTCTACTATTTGTAGTGATGGTGAGCACTTCATACGCTCAGAAAAAGCCATTCTACAATGAACAAAATCAAGTAATAGAAGCTGCAACTAAAGCGCTAGATAATGCGATGCAAGCAGGAGATTTTAAAGAATGGTCGGACAATTATGGAATGAAAGGTAGCTATACCTTCAACATTACCATTGGAGGAACTAAAGGGGAAGTTTATACCATACATGCTTTGGAAAGAACCGGTGAGGTAAAACAACAGAATGCACTTAAAGATTATGTAAAATCCATGCGGTTTCCTTTTAAAATGCCAAAGGATCGCAGTTATCAATTTCAATACGAATTCAAATTTTAAACAATTCAACTATACACTAAAAATCACATTATGAAAAAGCAATTATTAGCCATTACAGGTTTCGCTTTCTTGAGTTTAGGTTTATTCGCTCAAGAAGATATGAATGAAGCTTGGTCAGTAAAATACGATCATCAAACTGAGCGTGTAGGCACTGGATTGGAAGGAGATGGAGAGGTGAGTTACATCGCAACGGATAAAGAAATAACCGTTTTTAAAACTTCAAATGGAGAAGTAGTTTGGTCCAATAAATTCAAAGAAATAACACCAAACTTGCGAAAAATTGATGAATTGATTCCATTTTGGGAATCAGATGCGATGTTTTTATTCGACAAAAAAATAGGAAAAGACAAATTGGCTGTGATCAATTTAACCAATGGAAAAGTACTTTGGGAAAGTGATAAATACCAAGGGTTAACTGATGGTACAATTAGTTATTTAGCTGAAAAGAAAGGCTTTCTGTTATCATTAACAGACGGATTGGTTTTCGTAGATGCACAAACGGGAGAAGAAAAGTGGGAAACCAAACAGTTTGTTGGAGCTATTGGTCAATATTTGTATGAAGATGGGGACATTGTTGTACTAAATGTAGCTCCTTCGCATTTGCTGTCCTTATTTAAGGCATTTAGAAATCAGATTGCTAGAATTGATTTGAGCAATGGAAACATTAAGTGGAATACAAAATACAGTGGAATCGCAGAAAGTAAAGTAATCACTAAAGAGAGAATTTATGATTTGAATAGAAAAGGGGATAAATTATTCTTAGAATTGAATGGTCTTCAGGTGTTTGATTTTAATACCGGTGCTACTTTATGGACGGCTACTTATGATGCTACACCAGATGTAAAAAGACCTGGTACTGTGCGGTACGCAGGAAGTGTTTCTGGTTTTATTAAAATTGGGGTGTATGAAACCACTGCAAAACCAGTAAGAGTAGGAAATGATGTTTACATCGTGGAAACCACTAAAAAAAGAGATCAAAAAATTAAAAAATACGATGCCAATACAGGAAAGCTACTTTGGGAAAGCGCTGAGATAAAAGGAGCTAAATGTATTCCTAACTTATTTGTAAAGGATGATAAAGTAGTCATTCAAATTGGTGGTGTAGTGGAATATCAAGGTAGATATATGAGTGTATCTAAGGACGTTAATTCTGGATCAACGACTTATACATACACAGATAAAGTATATTATGAAAATGTAAAGCCAAATGGATTGCAAGCGTTTAATACCAGTGATGGAACTTTAGCTTGGGATACGGAGAGATTTAAAAAAGGGATTACCAATTCATTTTCTGAAGGTGAAAATATTTACGTGAGTAGCGGAAAAGCATTGTACTCCATAAAGAGTGCAGATGGTTCTGTAAACTATGAAGTAGATGTGAAAAATGGTGGAGTAGGGAATGCGACTCAAATCAGAAAGCACAATGATAAAATTATAGTGATTGGTGAAAAAGGAGTTTCTGCATTTAGTCAAGCTGATGGCTCTTTCAAATATGGAAATAAATACAAGCGTTCTGAACCAATGAAACAAATCGATAATGTTTTGTTGATGGTTACAGAAAGCAATGATTTCGCTGCCTTTAATTTAGATGACTGTACCTATGTGAAATACAACGCTAAAAAGGATTCTCAGCAAGAATTAAGTATGGATGGAAACTTTGTTTGGGCTTATGAAAAGAAAGTAGTCACTAAGTTGAAGACGCGCTAGTTTTAAATTATTTTTTAGTTAGGGGCGAGGTAGTTGGGATGACTTCGCCCCTTTTTTTATAAATATTTATGTGATCCATCGCAGGTTGGCATTCGTTTAGAATGACCACAAACACAATCGTGAAAACCGATTCCATCTAAAATTCGTTGGCGATATTTCTCTATTCTATCCAATCTGGTTTTGGATTGTTTAGCAGCCGAAAAGTATAAATGATATCCCCGTTGTCGCCCTGGAGTTAGCGCGTTGAATGCTTTTTTGAATTCAGAACTTTTTTCCATTTCACCGATTAATTCTTCGGTCAAATCCAAGTTCTTGCTTTTCTTCATTTCAACTTTCATTCCTGCCTTCTCTACCTCAATAGCTTCAAAAATGTATGCTTTCAAAGTCTGATATTTGGATTCTATTTCCTTGGCATTGGTAAATTTAGCCATGCGAACAGTTTGAGAATTCTCTCCTGGGGATTCCAATAGCTGAGCTGAATCATTCAGTAATACTCCTTTAAAGAAACTAAGCGTGCAGTATTCTTTAAATCCACCGATCATTACAATGTTTGCATTCTGAAAGGTATAGCACGGATTTTTCCATTTTAGCTCTTCTGTTAAACCACACTCCAAAAGGATGTTTCTCAAAAGTTTAAATTCAGTTGACCATTGCTTTACATTGGCGATTAAATCATCTATTTTAGGATTCATATTATTCATCTTTATCTAAATAATAATTCACTATTCGTTGGGTTTCTTGATCTTCTGTTAGCTCCAATAGTGCTCTGTTGACATCATAAACAAGCGTGCTGTTCAGTGAAAAAGCAAATCCATATCCTTGTTTATAATACTCAGCTTTTGCAAGGTATAAATTTTGACTATTATTTTTTTTCAGGTAATGTAATAATTGCGGACGATCGTAAACTACGGCATCTACCTCTTTGTTTTTTAGTAAAGTAAATGCTTCTTCAATATCCATAGCACGTGTAATTTTAGACTTGTATTCTTTTAAAAAAACCTCAGAAGGAGAATTGACAATTGTGGTTACTTTTCTTCTTGATAATTGTTCAATATTAGTAACAGAAGTAGTTCCCAGCGATGAAATCGTTAATGTACTCGCAATTCCTGCTACCATTGAAGTGGCAAAGATAATGGAGATAATCATCCAGCTTCCCGCAATAATTCTTCCTTTCAAAGTGATGGGAGCTTTGTCGCCATATCCGGTGGTGCTCATGGTTACAATTGCTAACCACATTCCAGTTCCAATGCCATTAAGCGCATCATTTGGAAATTGATCCGGTGATTTTTTACGCTCTGCCAGCCACAATAAGGTGCCCACAAATGCTAGAATAACTAGGAAAATTCCAACTGCACCCAATAGTTTAAAACTAAAAATGGGCTTTATTCTTTTCCATAAACTCATCTGTTCGGACCGAGAAACGATAGCCAAACTTGAATTGTAAAAAGGTTGTGAAAATCGCATGTGTTCCAATCGCTTAGAGGTAATGCTTATGGGGCCAACTACAAGATCTAATTCGTTGTTATTTAATGCATGTAACGCATCTTCTACCGTTGAGAATTCTTTGAAGGTATATTTCCAATCTTTTTTGATGGCAATGTCTTGCCAAATTTCTATTGCGATCCCTTTAGGTGTGCCATTCTTTATAAATACAAATGGCGCACTACCAGCAATTCCAACAACCAGCTTGGAATTCGCAGCGTCAATGCTCTTTGTTTGCGCATTTAAGTGGTTGCTATATAGTAGGATATTTGCAAAAATAAAAATGATCGACAAATATTTTATTAACATAAATCTAATTTTGATGTAAGGCTAAAAAGTAATAAAGATAATTAGCTTACACAAATTGTCAATTATAAATAGTGCACTGTAGGCGCTATGTCAATCAAAAGTTTGCTCCATTAAAAGTGATCAAGGATATAAGGTTAATCGCTCTGCTCGATGCAGGGCAATAAATCCTCCAGGAGGGTTTATTGCTGCCTCAAATACAACATTCTTCGTAGCATAGTCGATCTCAACTATTTTTCCACCAAGGGTTCCACCATTGTTGGTGCTAAATCCTGGGGAGAATAAAATGTTATTTTTAATTGGTAGGTAATCAACATCAGAAACATATAGGGCAAAAGTTTCATCGCCCCTATTTTTTCCATAGCTCCATACTTGTTTTACGGTTAGGTTGGTTTCGTCGATCTCATATTCTACTACACGGCTATAGTTAGTGATTCCTTCATAGTTCCGATTGTCACCGTTGTCAAACACCAATAGATTTCCATTGGGCATTAATTTAGGTGCATGCTGATACCATGGCCATTCGAAATCTGGGTGATTTTGATTTCCATTCAATATATTGGTGTCTATTATTGGCGTTCCACTGGCGTCTAAAGGCGTTAATAAATACTGTTCTAGGTTGGTTTCACTTCTGCTGCTGTCCCAATCTCTATGATTGGCTAATATCCACAATGGTTTATTTTGAGCATCCAATTTTACAACACCTTGCGTTCTGCCAGAAACGATAATAGTTTGATCAGTGTCATCTTCAATCACCGCATTGCCATGAAACCAATCGACTTCATTATCAGTGTTGTTTATCGGAGTAAGTGCACTTCGATTTTCATCCAACGAATATTTTAAATCCCATACGTTTGAAATATTCCCTGAGCTTCTATTCACTTCAACTACGAAGTCTTCTACACAAAATTGACCATTGGAATGTTGACTATCCGTTTTTGAGGTGGTGACTAAAAAATTGCCATCTTTCTTTTCTTGCACATTGTGGTGAAACTCAAAATTTGAAAGTCCCCATGTATTCGTCACTTTTCCCAACGGAGACACTTCATAAATGGAATGCGTAACTAAATCTCCAAAATAATAGTTTCCATTTTGAAGTCGCTCAATTCCATTTGCATAATTTAAAGTGGTTAATTGAGCATTTTCAGAAAAATCCAAGTACCATCTAATGTTACCGTAATGATCCATGATGAACGGTTTATGAGGGGTAGTACTTCCCCAGTAACTCACTAAAGTGAAACCTGGTTCCATATTACTTAATTCGGCCTTTCGGATTATAATTTCGGGCATTCCGTCAATTAGTGGTTCCGTTTGAATGGTTTTAGTTTGTTGATGAACAAGGTCACCTGAAGTATTGTAGTAATTGATATAAACTGTATTTAAATAATCAGGGTACAATCCTAAAATAGGCGTCTGATGTACTTGCTCGTAGCTGTTGAACGATTTTGTAAAGTCAGGTTCACTATCTGTTTTAGATTTAACGACTAACTCCACTTTGCATTGTTGGTCGGTTTGGTAATAATTGATAGCGCTCAAAGGTGCATTTCCATATGGGTTTAATATCAACGTATCAGTATGACCAACTGGTGTATTGGTAATGTCTTTAATTTCATCAACATCTTTCTTACACCCAAAAAATAATGTAGAGATAGTCAAAATCAGGATTAAACGTTTTTTTGAATTCATTATAAATAGTCTAATGGGAGTGGGTTTATAATTTAAAATACAGGACTTGTTAGCTGAATTGAACTTTGAATATCACAAAACACTTAGGTGTTTTTTCGTAATAATGTAATTCATTTTCAGACTTTAACAATTGCAATTTAAGTAAAAAGTTAGAATGGAGGACTTAGGAGCTTTGTAAAAGTTACATATACCCGCTCCAGCGACTTTGCAACCCTTCGGCCTACTAATCCTAAATGATTAGATTAGTTTCTAAAAATCAATCTGATATTGCTTTGATTTCAATTATTTAGTTAATTTGGGCTAACTTATGATAGGGGTATGATGCATTGAGTGTGTTATATTCGGATGTTGTGGTGCATTAAAACGAACATGAGAAACAATCTTCTAATCATATTACTTTTTGCCTTCTCATCAACCTTTGGACAGACAGATTCGAAGAAAGAGAACTATAAACCGGTGAACTTAGAAGAAGCTGTTGAACAATTGAAAATCATTCATCACGACTCAACCAAGCAGAAAATTCTCGCTATGACCGAAGACGAATTTATGGCGGGTGCTCATATGGGGCTTGGAATGTGGATGCGAAATAATTGGGGACTGTGGAAAGGAAAAGAACTTGTGGACTATTTTAACTCCATCGGAATTTATCACCCAGATGACATGTCGGGAATTATTCTGACTTCTTATTACAGAGAACTTCACAGACAAGAATGGAAAGTAGATGAGCAGGTTAAGTACTATCAAGATTATTGGAAGAAATCCAATGAACACCTCCACAGACTTCAGACAGACACTGCCTATCAAAAAATGATTCAAGCAAGAAACGATTCCTTACAACAAGCTCAATTTGAACAGAAAAAATCCCAATGGACTAAAGGGAAGTAAGTTGTTGGTTATATTGACCATAGGTGTGGATTCCTTAATGACTTTGCTTTACGAACTCAAATTGAAGGAACAATTATAGAGTGGCAAAGAGATAATTTGCTTCTTCACATTGACAAGTACATTGACGAGAAGAAAAAGAAAAGAGTAATCAAATGCTATGACGGGAAAAACGATACGATTTTGATTGAAAACCACTACTTGTTTAGACTAAAAGATGAATAAAATACAAGATTTGAAAAATATTTTTATAGGACTTATAATTATTACTTTAACTAGTTGTTCATTTGGGAAAAATAGAGTTTTCTATGAAGAAATGAGCTCAAAACCGCTTATAAAGATTTATCAAAATAAAATAGAGTTAGTAACTGAAAATTCCAAAATAAATTCGGCATTATCAATTTATAAAATTAACTACTCTATTGATACTTTAGCGAAGAAGGTATTTATAACCGGCTTCCAATCAATAAACAAGAAAAGTCAAAATGCTTTCCAAATTTTAGTTGAAGGATTCACAAAAACAGAAATAAGTAATTACAAGTTTTTTTGGGTTGACTCAAATAAAAATCAAACAGAAATTGATAAGGAGTTTTCATTTTAAATCTAATCCTAACTCCGACGGTTTTGCAACTCTTCGGCCTACTAATCTCTAATGATAGTTTACTTCTTTAAAAATCAAATTGATATTGCTTTGATTTCAATTATTTAGTTAATTTGGGCTAATTATGATAGGGATATGGTGCATTGGGTGTGTTATATTCGGATGTTAGCAAAAATTGAAAAAATAATGGAAGCTCAAGATTTTATTATTAATCAGCTTATCGAGCAGGAAATATCTTTTGAAGTTTTACAAAATGAATATGACCCTTCAAAAGATAGCAAAGTTAGTGAAACAGTAAAAAAATGGTCAGATAAATTCATTTCTAATAAAAAAGCTCCAAATCTTGAAAGTTACTTATGGCATATTTTCAGTTTCAATGCCACCGACAACTTTGAAGGAAAATTGGCACTTGCAGAGTTGAAAAAACAATGGACTGCTGATGTTTTGATATTTAATGAATCGCAACAATATTTAATTAAGTGTAGTGGCAAGATTCCAATCTTAGAGGTAGATGGTTTTATGGATGATGTTTATTTGTGTCATCACAATATGAAATGGACGTATGTAATAACACATGAAGACCCTGAAATTGGACCATACTTTTCTATTTAATTAGTGACAAACCATTTCTAATCAGCTCCGACTGTTTTTCAACCCTTCGGCCTACTAATCCTAAATGATTAGTTTACTTTTCTAATAATCAAATTGATAATGCTTTATTTTCAATTATTTAGTTAATTTGGGCTAAATTATGATAGGGGTATGGCGCATTGAGTGGGTTATACCCAATTGTTACCATTCATTAAAAAGTCCATGAAATTAGTCTATTTCATAATTATTGTTTTTTACTCAGGCACATTGAGTGCTTGGACTCGATTTATCAACTTAGACCAAGAATTGAAGAAGGCTTCTTTAATTAAGGAGATAGTGATCGTTAGTTACACTTCAAGAATGGACTCAATGACATTTCAGGAACCTAAAGGCTATGAAAAAGTTATTGATAAAGTTAAATACTTTTATGTTGCTAACCCTGATTCAATAATAACCTACCATACTGTTAAAACAGGTATGGTAAACAGCACAGTTTATTACGACTTAAGAAAACCGGATAATCCAAATGATCCCAAGCCCAAAATCGACCAAGGTTATTGGCCAAATCCAGGAGATACTGTTTTAGTAGTTTTTGATGAGTTTGGATACATTTCCTTATTTGCTGATATCATAAAAGATAATAATTATGAGTTTTGGTCACCTTACCACAATTCAAGTTGGAATACAACTTTCTATATAAACAAACCATTTGTTCCAGACTCAAATGCGGTTTGGAACAAAAGAGTCTACGACCATATGCAAGAGAGAGCTAAGAAGGAGAACTTTGACTTCAGTAGTATGTATCATGTCACTATAGATATTGATGACTTTTGGGAATATTTATCTAAGTTAAAATCTGAGGACAAACCTAATTTAGATAGAGAAACAGACTGATAATAAGACTGTGAAAAGAAAATGAATGGTAATGATAAATATTGCATAGTTAATCAGTAGTTTAAGTAAGTAAATTTATCAGCTCCGAAGGATTTGAAATCCTTCGGCCTACCCAACTCCTAAGAGTGTGCAACCCTTCACCATACTAGTTTCTATTTTTAGTTAACTTTGTTAAAATCAATATATACCTAAAATAGGTATATTTGTAAAAAACTAACAATGAATAAAAGTACATCTATCACATTAGGGAATTATTTTGAACAGTTTGTTCAAAACAGTGTCAAACAAGGAAGATTTAAGAATGTAAGTGAAGTAATTCGGGCAGGCTTAAGACTTTTAGAAGAAGAAGAAATTAAAGTTATGGCACTTCGTAATGCAATTCAGGAAGGCATCGATAGTGGAATCGTTGAAGGTTTTGACCCTGCAGAACATCTGAAAGATTTAAAAAGACAAAAGCAGTTAAATGGGTAAATTCAATTTAACTAAGAAAGCAATTGACGATTTATCTAATATTTGGGATTATACATTTGAAGTGTGGTCTGAAAACCAAGCAGACAAATATTTCAACCAATTAATTTCAACTTGCCAAGAGATTGCCGATAATGAATTAGAAGGTAAAAGTTACAACGGAATTAAAGAGCATTTACTTGGAACTAAATCCAATAGGCATATTATATTTTATCGTAAAATGTCTGCTGACTATGTAGAAATCACAAGGATATTACATGAGCGAATGGACTTCAAAAAGAAATTAACTTAAAAAATACAGTCCTGCTCCGAAGGATTTACATCCAGCTCCTAGGCTTTGCAGTCCTTCTGCCTGCTAATCGCTAATGAAAGTTTACTTCACTAAAAATCAAATTGATATTGCTTTGATTTTAATTATTTAGTTAATTTGGGCTAAATTAGGATTGGGGTATGGTGCATTGAGTGTGTTGTATTCACTTGTTATGGGCAATTAAAAACCAAGGAATTAATTATCAATGAGACTTTTTTTTATTTTCATGCTTTTCTTTATGATATCTTGTAAAAAGCAAGATGAAAAGTCATCAATTTATACTTCAAAATATTTATACGTTAATTTTTCAATAGAATGTTGTGATGATGTAAGGGTGGATACAACTTATTTTGACTATAGTGTTAAAGCAACCGATAGTTTATACTACCTTTTTTATTCAAGTATTTTAAATACAGATAGGACTCGATATACTTTAAGTCCAAATAATACATCAAATCCTTATTATTCTTTTGAACACAAAGAAGAGAAATTTGTATTTGTTTCAAGAAAAACTATTCAAATAGGGATTAATAAATATAAAGTTTTTAAATATGCCTTAAATCCATTTTCAATCGATGGTTGTATAACACATTTTTGGGTTCCTGAAATTGGCATTATTTTAAAGCATTCTTCAACATGGAAAAACTTCAGTAAATTACAAACAGACAATCATAAAATTAATTCAAAGATTAATCAATTAACTGATATTATATTCCAAGACGAAACTTTCTATAAGGGCTGCAATAGAGAATATGAATTAATACTAAAAGAAGATTATGATAATTACTTAAATTGGAAACTATCCTCAATGAACTCAAATAAAATTGAAGAATAACTTTCAACAAATTCACCAGTTCCAACGGCTTTGTAACCTTCGGCCAACAAAGTCCTATTAATTGGTTTACTTTGCTAAAGATCAAATTGATATTAAAGTCTTAATTGTTTATTAATAACTTTTATTTTGAAACTTAGCGTGTTATTAACCAAGAATAAATTGATGATTAAATCTCTAATAAGCATTGGTATAATTTTAATCGTATTTAATAGCTGCCAGTTAACTCGGAAGAATAGAGCTCATAAAAACTATATTAAGGGGATGGAGGTAAAAAAAATAGGAGGATTTTATGGATTGGTTGATACCGAAGCAGCAGCAGAATCAGCTCTATACTTTACTAAGGCTATAAAATTACTTCCTTCTTATAAAGATGCGCGAATTGAACACGCTTTATCATTGTATTATAGCGAAAGCTATTCTGAATCTCTAGAAGAACACAATTTACTACAATCGTTATATCCAGACGAGAGTAGGGTATTGAATAACCGAGGAATTGTATATGAAAAATTAAATGATTTCCGCTCCGCTAAACGTGATTATCTAAAAGCTATAGAGTTGAACCCAAATCGATACGGTGCATTTAGAAACTTGGGTTTGCTTTATCAAGATCACTATCAAGATCCAGACTCTGCTCTTACCTATTTTAGAATTTCGGCCGCTTTGGCTCCTGAAAACTTTGAAGCTCAATTTAGTTTAGTTATTGCTCTGCAGCTAACTGGGAATTACGAAGAATCTTTAACTCAAAGTAAAATTACTCAGAAATTGGATAGTACCCATTCGGGTTTGTACAATACACAAGGGTTGACAAAATACTATTTAAAAGACTTTAAAGGAGCAATAGCTGATTTTGAGCATTCTTTAGCGATACAAATGCCTAAAATATATAACAGTAGTAGTAGTAACCAACCTTACACCTATAATAATCTAGCTAACTGTTATCATAAAATAAACGATTATAACAATGCTTGCATAAATTGGAAAAAGGCAATTGATGCAGGGTATGTGTATCGCGCAGAATGGTTGAATATTTACAACATAAAAGACCCACAGATTCTGATTGAAGAGATTTGCGGTAACTAAATTTCGAACAGAAAATGTGGATTGATTGACCCCTGCTCCAACAAGTTTCCAATCAGCTCCGAAGGATTTGCAACACTTCAGCCTCTTAATCCCTAATGATAGTTTACTTTTCTAAAAATCAAATTGATATTGCTTTGATTTCAATTATTTAGTTAATTTGGGCTAAATTAAATTATGGAAATGGCGCATGGAGTTTTATGTTCAATTGTTGTACGACTTTAGAAGAATCGAAAATGAATACAATTAAAGGTCTATTAGATAAGAGTGATTATGAAATCTATGATGACTTCTTGAATTTTCAAGTGGACGGTTATTGGCTTGACGAAAAACTTGACGAAATCTACCCTAGAAAGTCGATTAAAGGAACGGTGCCGACACTTTTATTTTTAATGGCAGTTGACAAAGAAAGTGAAATTGTTTGGAATAGGATTCTACCTAATCAAGGTGAAAAAACAATCTGTCCGATATTAATGTGCCCTGACGATGCGGATTTCTCCTGTACCCTAATTGTCGCTGAAATTGAAAATACAGGAAAAACGATAATATGGAACAAACTTGGAATGGATAATACTGACGAAGTAGAACCTGAAAAAATAGGCTCAACTGTTGATTGGTTGGACAAGGTAGATTCGCTTGAATTTAATATCTCAGAGTACAAGAATATGCTTAATAGATTCAAGGAACACTTTGAATATAAAAAGCTTAAATGGAAAGAGAAGAGTAGGAAACTGTTAGAAGAAGATAAAAACGAACGCTCAACAACACCTAGAAGTAAGCCGGCAGATAGTGAAAAGCGAATTAAAAGTACATTAAACAATCTTTGGTCAAGGTTGACAGGTAAGTAACCTTAAAAGTTCAATTCCAACAGGTTTACGACCTTTCTGCAAACCCTCCCAAGTCACCTCTCATTCCATCAAAAGGCCTTCACAATAAAATTCATTATTCCAGATAAGACCTTAACTTCGTGTAAAATTCTTTCAAAAATAAAAGACAATGGAAAAACGCTTTTCAATCGCCATACATGGAGGTGCAGGAACCCTTTTAAAAGGTCAGATGACTCCTGAAAAGGAAGCTGCATATAAAGCTGTTTTATCCACAGCATTGAATAGTGGTTATGATTTGTTGGAAAAGGGTGGGACCTCACTTGAGGCTGTTGAATTGGCGGTAAAAGTGATGGAAGATTCACCACTTTTTAATGCAGGGAAAGGAAGCGTATTTACCCACGAAGGAACACATGAAATGGACGCGTCCATCATGGAAGGTAAAGGGTTGAAAGCCGGTTCGGTGTCCTTGATTACCGGAATTAAAAATCCAATAGCATTGGCGAAAGACGTGATGGAAAAAAGCCAACATGTATTTTTGGCAGGAGAAGGGGCCATGCAGTTTGCGAAAGAACAGAATTATAATCTAGAGCCACCGAGTTATTTCTACGACGAATTGCGTTATCAGCAATGGCAGCAAATTAAAAATACGGAAGATTTCCAATTGGACCACAGTGTAAAAAAAGAGAGTAAATTCGGAACTGTTGGTGCTGTTGCTTGCGATATTCATGGAAATTTGGCCGCAGCAACTTCTACAGGCGGAATGACCAATAAAAAATGGGGGAGAGTAGGAGATAGCCCAATGATTGGAGCAGGAACGTATGCCAATAATAACACCTGTGCAATAAGTTGCACAGGAAGTGGAGAGTTTTTTATTCGAGCAGTGGTCGCTTATGATGTCTCTTGCCTGATGGAATACAAAGGAATGAGTTTAGAGGAAGCGGCCTCCGAAGTGATTCATAAAAAAGTGCTTGAAATTGGTGGCGATGGTGGTTTAATTGCAGTGGATGCAATGGGAAATATTGCCATGCCTTTCAATACTGAAGGAATGTACCGTGGAAAACGCACTTCTACAAGTGAAGCAGTTATCCAGATTTATAAAGACTAAGCAGTTAATCGAACTACTCCAAATAAACGGAGTAGTTCAATCTATCATTTGCTTTTGGAAGGCTAATTTTGACTTTTAAAAATTATTAGACCGATTCTTTCCGAGCATGAATTGGGGAGATTTGCAATTTGCGTTTCTTCACCACAAACTGATCACCACTCACTAAAATATGTGTTACTAAATTGTTTAGCGTCATTGGAGAGTTTGGAGCCAATGATTTCTCATTGTTGTGCTTTAGTTTTCTCGGATTAAAAAGGATAATCATTCCAGAACCAATCACTTCGCATTGATTGCTATCTTTTATCACCAACCCAGTATCTTCCGCTAATCCAACACCCACTAATTTAGGAAATTTTGCAACGGCTTCTGCCAATCTTCCAAAGCGCCCACGACGAATGAAATGTGAATCAATGATGAGACTAGGTTGAAAACTCATTCCCTGCCCCATATTAACGGCACCTTTTACAAATGCTTCAGTACTACTGCCGCCTGTTATCATTTCATGGCTCATGCACATGGCACCGGCACTCGTTCCTGCTATCACAAAGTGTTCCTTTTGATAACGGCTCAAAATAATGTCGTGAATTTCCGTCTTGCCAATGTATTTAACAATTTTGGATTGATCTCCACCTGAAAACATGATACAATCTGCTTTCTTCATCAATTCGATGTACTCGCTTTTTTCAGCATCTTTTCGATTTCGGATGTCCATAACTTCTAGGTTTGTACAACCTAGTTTTTGGAAAGCACTCAAGTATGTTTCCATAACTTCATCAGGTATACTAGATGCTGTAGGAACAATAACGATTAATTTATCAATTCCACCCGCTTCTTTCACCACACGAGCAAGAATGCCATCTTCAATATACTCCAAGGTATATTTTTCATTCTTATCTAATCCTTTGTCTTCGTTCCCCCCGATTGGAATTAATGTTCCTTTTATCTTCATTTCGACATAAATTTAGGATGCAAAAATACGACAATAGTTAAAAAATATATTATAACTTTAACGAATTCATACTTATTATTAAATATCAATCCTTTATGAAAATTATAGAAATAAATGCCATGCGAGGTCCTAATTATTGGTCGGTTCGCCGCCATAAATTAATTGTAATGGTGTTGGATTTGGAAGAAATGGAAGAATATCCTTCCAACAAAATTGAAGGTTTTAATAAGCGATTGCAAGACATGTTTCCGAGTATGTACAGTCATAGATGCTCGGTAGGAACCGCCGGTGGATTTTTTGAAAGAGTGGAGGAAGGTACTTGGATGGGGCACATTATAGAGCACATCGCATTAGAGATTCAAACGTTAGCCGGAATGGATACTGGTTTTGGGCGAACCAGAGATTACGGAGAAAAAGGCGTTTACAATGTGGTCTTTTCATACCTAGAAGAGAATGTAGGCCGATTTGCGGCAGAATCAGCAGTAGCTATTTGTGAAGCGCTGATAGAAGGAAAAGAATATGATTTAGAAGCAGACATTCAAGAAATGCGAGAATTGCGTGAAGCCGAACGATTGGGACCAAGTACAGGTTCTATTGTGGAAGAAGCTGAAAGTAGAGGTATTCCTTGGATAAGATTGAATAAATATTCGCTTTGTCAGTTGGGTTATGGCGCCAATCAGAAACGAATTCAGGCCACTGTAACATCAGAAACCAGTAGTATTGGTGTAGAATTAGCTTGCGACAAGGAAGATACAAAAGAATTATTAGAACAAGCGGAAGTAGCTGTTCCAAAAGGTGACATCATCAGTCGTGAAGGTAGTCTTCAAGAAGCGTGTAATTACGTTGGTTTTCCTTTGGTGGTTAAACCAATCAATGGCAACCATGGAAGAGGAATTACGGTGAATGTCAACAATTATGAAGATGCTTTGGTGGCTTTTCGTGAAGCCAAAGAAGTATCAGCTAAAGTGATTATCGAGCGTTACATTACTGGTGACGATTACCGATTATTGGTGATTGATAATGTGTTTGTTGCTGCTGCAAAACGAACAGCAGCTCATGTAATAGGAGATGGAGTTTCCACTATTGCGGAATTAGTAAAGAAAACCAATGATGATCCTAGACGTGGTTTTGGTCATGAAAATATATTGACCAAAATTACAATCAATAGTTTGACAGAAAGCATTTTGTCAACTCTAGGATACACAGTAGATACCATTCCTAAAAAGGATGAAGTGGTGACCTTGAAGGACACAGCGAATCTGAGTACTGGAGGAACAGCAGAAGATGTAACAGACATTGTACATCCGGCAAATGTGTCTATGGCGGAGCGGATTTCAAAAATTATCGACTTAGACATTTGCGGAATTGATATCATGACGACTAACATCAGTATTCCTTTGGATGAGACAGGAGGAGCAGTTTTAGAAGTTAATGCAGGACCAGGCTTTAGAATGCACTTAGCGCCAACTAAAGGGTTGCCTCGAAATGTGGCTGCTCCCGTGGTGGATAAATTATTCCCAAATCAAGGAGATACCGGCCGAATTCCGATTATTGCCATTACTGGAACCAATGGAAAAACAACCACTTCCCGATTGATTGCGCACATGGCAAAAATGAAAGGGTACCGAGTGGGATACACCACTAGTGATGGAGTTTACATTCAGAATAGGATGTTGATGAAAGGAGATTGCACAGGGCCAAGTAGTGCTGAATTTGTATTGAAAGATCCTACCGTCAACTTTGCGGTGTTGGAATGCGCTAGAGGAGGATTATTGAGAGCAGGATTAGGATTTAAAAACTGTGATGTGGCCATTGTGACCAATGTAGATGCAGACCATTTGGGATTGAAAGGTATCCACACCATTGAGCAATTGGCAAAAGTAAAAGGCGTATTGCCAGAGACTGTTTTGCCAGGTGGATATGCTATTTTAAATGCCGATGACGACTTGGTGTACGACATGCGAAAATCAATTAAATGTAACCTCGCATTGTTTTCAATGAATGAAGAAAATCCTAGAATCAAGGCATTGCAAAAGTTGGGTGGAATCACTGCGATCTACGAAAACGGATACATCACCATTTGCCGAGGCACATGGAAAATGCGGATTATGGAAGCCAAAGAGATTCCATTGACGTATGATGGAAAGGCGACCTTTATGATTCAAAATATTTTACCTGCAGTGCTTGCAGCAAACGTGAGAGGAATTAGTATTGAAGACATGAAAGCGGCACTGACGACTTTTATTCCTTCAGCCACTCAAACTCCGGGAAGATTGAACTTCTTTAAGTTTAAAAATTTCACCGTGTTGCTAGATTATGCGCACAATCCATCAGGAATGTTGGCATTGAAGAAATTTACCGATAGCATAGAAGCCACAGTTAAAGTGGGAATAATAGCAGGTGTGGGCGATAGAAGAAAAGAAGATACCAATCAAATTGGAAGCATTGCAGCTGATATGTTCGACGAAATTATTATTCGCCAAGATAAGCGATTGAGAGGTAGAACAGAGGAGGAGTTGATCAATATGTTGAACGATGGTATAAAAATGAAAGATCCCAACAAAAAGACCACCATCATTCCTTCTGAAAAAGAAGCGATTACATACGCCATTAAAAATGCTCAAAAAGGTTCACTCATCGTTTTGTGTAGCGATGTGATACCGGAAGCATTGAATTTAGTGATGAAATTTAAAGAGGAAGAAGTATAGGAATTAAGTGGTTCGAAAATAAAGCCATTTTGAAAACCTAGTGAAAATATGGTTTTCATTTTGATCATTTTAGGATCGTTGCGCACAGCGATCTTAAAATGATTTTTTTTGTTGGTGTTGATTTGAGATTTTTAGTAATACTACTGTATTAGTGGGGATTAATAGAAGTCGTACTTCGTTTTCGTTGATCCGTTTCAAGAATGGAATACTCAAAATTATCCGACCAACCTGATTTTAAAGGCAAGACTTGTCTTCCTCTACCTTCTCTTATCATACCCACCTTTTCAAGAACCTTGATTGACCCAATATTATCTACAGCGCATCCTGCTTGAATTCTATGCAGATTTAATTCATCAAATCCGTAATCTATCATTTTCGCTAAAACTTCTGTGGCTATTCCTTGATTCCAATAAGAAGGAAGTATTTTAAACCAAATTTCTCCTCGTCTATATTTTTCACTGCCTAGTTTTAGACCAAATAGACCGATGAAATCGTAATCCAACCTATTTTCAATTGCAAAAGTGTAGTTTTTAATCGTATTCAATTCATTTTCCGCAACCCAAGGTGTAATAATGGATTTGGTTTCCTCCCTATTATTTGGAATTCCCAATGCATTGTATTTATCCGTTTCAGGCAACGTATGGAGGTTATGAATGGAGATTAAATCAGAGAATTTAATTAACCTTAACCTAGTTCTATTTGTGGAGATTTTTACAGTCATTTTTAGTTAAACATTCGGTATTCGATTAGTGGATCTATTTAAGTTATTGATTTATGTTATTTAATCTGAGTGCTTATGTTTTATTTTAACAGCTTACCAAAGAGGCATCAATTTTTATAAAATGTTCTAAACTTTCATTCTTTATTAACATCCGTGTTAAGAGCAGGTTTTTGCATTTGTTCATATTCCTTATCCCACTCAACAATTTTGTCTAAGTTTTTCCTATTGAAAAACCGATTAACTAAAAGATGATCTTTGAAAGTTATATTTGTTAATCGGTAGATGTACAACCATTCAAGTATTGATTTAATGTCTTCTGGTCCATATTTAGAACAAATCGAAATACCATTATTCATAGTTCCTTCAAAACCATAATTTACATTGAGTGTATCACTCAATGTATAGATAGTATATGACAAACTATACCTACTGCAATGAGAACAATCTGAGTAGCATTTCATTCCATTTTTTTTATTTGTCAGATTAATAATAGTTGAACTATCAATAATTGGGTAGATAACTAATTTTTCGGTGTAGATATCAGATAGTATTGCTTCAAAACTTGATTTCTTAATTGAATTTTTAATACGTGAAGAACTTCCTTTTGTTCTATTTAGGTAAATTCTTTTTGAAACAAGATTTGATTTTCTTTTTTTGAAAATAAAGGTTTCTGATCGCTTTCCATTTTCTAAATTATAGTTAGATAATAGGGTTATTTTTATTTTATTAATTGGATTTGCGGAATCCTTTAGTGTGTTGTTTAGAATTTTCCATTTTATTAATTCATTTGGCATACAATTTTGAGCGGAATTTTCACAGTGTACATTCTGATATAAGGATGGAAGTTTATATAATGGAATAAGATTTTTATAATAATTTACAAACTGTAAATTGTCTGTAAAAACAGGAAATACAGACATTTTGTTATTACTAAAATTAATTGATGTCAATGAGTTAGGTAAGTTAGTTATCCTATTGATTTCATTGTTATTACATCCTAAATGTTGCAAACTATTTGGTAAGCCATCAATTTCAATTAATTTATTATTAGCACAATACAATACTGTTAAGTTTGGAGGTAAATTCCTTAAATTACTAATGTTATTGTTGGATAAATTCAATTTCCAAACTCGGTTGAAATATTGAAGTCCTTCTAAGTCTTGTATTTTTTCATTAGATAAGTCTAATTGGAGTCGCCCTTCTATTTTACGAGTATCAAGAGAGTCGTTTGTAGTAAACCCTTGATTTATTAATTCTGTTTTTAAATTTTGATCAGGAATATATACAAGATTTTGTGATAAAATCTGGGTTGATAGTAGTGTAAAAAAAATTAGAATTCTCATTTTATTTTGATTGCTAACATCCTTACAAAGCGAGGGTCCCATTTATTCACCATCTATCAGATTGTTAATTATTTTAAGTTCAGTCACAAAAATAAAACTCTAATCTAGGTCAACGAATTCAAATTTTCTTGGGGAATTAAGCACAATCACTTTGAATAAATACAATGGATTAAAAGATCAATTAATTCTTTATAATCTTTTTTCGAACTCCAAGCTCAGGGAAATCTATTATGTAAACCCCTTTTTTTAATTGTTTTAAATTTAAAGAATTATTAATGATTACCCCATCAAGTAATAAGTACTTACCATCAACACTAAATAGTTGAAATTTCAAATTGGTATTACTCTCTCGATCGATATTTAAAAAGTCGTTAACAGGGTTAGGAAACAAAATAATTTGATCATTTAATTGATTAGACTTCAATCCTATTGTTTGCTTAATAGATATTCTGGTTTCTGTTTTAAAACGCTCGGTGGTAATAAATATCTCTTGATTTTTGCTTTGACCTAAATTAAAGTAGAGTGTTGTATTCGAATCCATGGCCACCGTATCATTAATCACATAATTTTTAGAGAAAGGAGATCCAGTTAACGAGACATAAACATTATTATACAAATTCAAAGTATCTAAATCTATACTTACTCTAGCAGAGTAAACATTAGTAGCAAACACTGTAAATGAATAGTAATACTCATTATAAGGCAAAGTATTTCTAAAAGTACAGATGTCCCCTGAGGCTCTATTAGGTGCGCACAATGTTGTTTTCTTCAAGCTATCTATTTTAACTGTGTTGGTATCTATGGGGGTATATCCAATAGGAATATGGGTGAAGGAAATACCGCTCTCATCAATATATACGGTGTCTTTAGAAGGTAAGTTTGAAGTCACGCTAATTTTCACCAAAGAGTCGTAATACATATAGATGGTGCCAGAATAATATTGATTGGAATCCGGATTTGTAATTCTAGCAGTAAGGGTAGAACTATTCGATAACTGAAATGCAGTGTCTATTTTAGGTTGAGTAGATTGATCAAACATTAGACTGTCAAAAAACACTCCATTGGTATCAACAATTAACTGATTCACACCCCTAATTCCTCCGTCAAACGATAATCTAACTGGCACATTTTTATTATAATATGGACTTGCTATATTGTCTTCACCAAGTAGTATGTTTTCTGTTGTTGAAAATTGATTAAATGAATTAAGATGAATACGTTTTTCTGTTAGATTTGGTGAGTTAGTTACATTTGTATCAATTGAATAGCTTCCATAAGGTTTATGTTCGAAAATTGCACCAAGCGCGTTTTCGTAACCTATAAAATATTGTGAGAAGCAAGTAGAATAACTGATGACACAGCAGGTAATTAGTAAAATTGTTTTCATTTAGGATGGTTTAACATCCTTAACGACAAAATATTATAAATAGTATTACTATTAAAGGTATTTTTAAAAATTTCAATTTGATTCATCATCAAAAAACAAATCATTAAAATTTGCTAAATAAACCAATCTGTTGCCCTTGCCCTTTCTGCGATTTGTAACAAGTTACCGAATAATCGAATTTAACTTTTAAGGCATTAAAATGTGGGTACTAACTAAGTAGTTTAAACTTTATTCGTTCATTGGTTATTCTTTCATTGTATTTTTTTCAAAGAGTTCATCAATTCAGCCCAACATCCCAAAATAAAGCGAAAGTCACATTTATTCACCATCTATCAGACTGTTATTTACTTTATGTTAAGTTGCAAAGAATACTTCAACCTCAGCGGACCCATAAAAACGAATAATTGAGTTTATCCATTTTTCCAAATCTGAAGTTAATTAAAAATGCAATTAATCGAGTAGGATGGTTTATAATTAGTTGGTTAGGGGAGGACTGAACTCAACCCTTTCAGAAATTAGATTAGGAGTAGTAAATTTCATTAATGGGTGACCGATTCCTTAAAAATCTGTAGCCTACTCAAAAAGTACGCGATAATTTTAATCGCTGTAAAGAGTGATTGAATAATTGTCAGTTAATTACTTACTATTAATGAACTTAATCGCTTTTTCCATTAATTCATCCTTGTCTGCTCTAATACCTATAATCGTAGGATTTACTTCTATATCAGGAACAATTCCTATTCTCTGAGTTTCCTCTCCATTGGGATAGTACACACCAATTCCTGAAATCATAGTACTTAGTCCACCTGGCAATCGAATTGCAGAAACATTTCCGTCCGCACCAGCGGTTGCACTTCCAATTATAGTTGTGTTAACTCCGGCTTTAAAGGCCATCGCAGTATATTCAGCTTGACTTTGAGATAATTCGTTGAGTAATACTACTACCGGGCCTTTATATGTTTTACCTTTTCTAGAAATAGAGATGGTTTTAGTGAATTTAAATTCACCAGGATGGTCAGTATCAGCAGTGGTAAACTTGACAAATGGAGTAGTGGAAGTGACAAAATAAGAGCCTAAACTAAAAGGGACGAATGTAGAAGGATAATTTCGAATATCAATAATAATGCCTTTGGTATCAATAAATTCTTCCTTTATATGTTTAATGTCCTCAGCCTTAATAGAACTAAGTGTGATGTATCCGATATTGTTCTCGATTATTTTATATGATTTTTCATCAGGATTACTTCTGTATGCAATATAAATGTTCAGACTATCTTTGGGATATAGCTTCAATGATTTCTTTTGTAGTGTGGCATTAGCTGAATAGTATTCAATTTCTATTTGATTTGAATTCGAACGTAATAGGTCGGCAGAAATGTCTCTCAATTTTGACGTTAAATTTGAAGCAGGATAAACCTTCAATTTTTCTTTTACCAACGTTTCAACGGGAATGCCATTTATTTGAGTGATTACATCTCCAATTTCTAAACCGACTTCTTCTTTCAACTCTTCATTGTAATAATCTGCCACAACGAGCTGATTTTCTATAAAACGAAGGTGAATTGGTGGGCAGTTAACACCTTTCCATTCATTGATTTTATCTCCTCCATTCCATAAGTTCGCGTGGCAATCTTGAATGTCACCAATAATTTGAATGACAGCTAATTCATATTCTAATTCGTTCTTTGCGTCGAGGAATGCAGGGATATACTCTTTTAGTTTAGTATTCCAGTCCTCATCCATTAAGTGTTTATAGGGAAAAAAGTAATTGATCATATTCCAATATCGATAAAGAGATAACAATCTAAATCCATCATCAGGATACTTCATGTTTGCATAATCGTTCTCATTTTTGAATTGAGGATTTCCTACGCCTGGTGCCATGCTTATGTAATAATGGTCTCCTTGAGCCCGATTTTTGTACACATGTATCAATTTATTTTGTAGATTTTCTTCTTGTGCTTCAATCCACTTTAAATCTGGTTTATGAACAGCATTTTTATCTATGGGTTTGCATTTTGAGCATTTTTTTAGTTCTCCTAATGAATCTATCCAACCGATGAGCAATAGGTTTCTTTTCTTTTCATTTGTCGTTTCAAGGTACTTTGGTAGAAACCGAAAAAGTTCAAAATCCCAATTATAGTTTCCTTTTGCAATTTCTGGGTGATGATATTTGAGAAACCCCCAAATTCGACCTAGTAACTCCAAATCCTGAATATCATCAGCTGAAACGTTAGATAAATTAAGCAAAGAGCCATTAATAAACTCTTTATCCATTTTAGATTTAGACAACTCCTTTTCTATTTCTTTCAGTGTTTGAATGTCTTTACCGTCGATGGTCACCACAAAATCATCAAACCAAGCTTCTTCTTTTCCTGTAAGGATTCCTGCCACAAATATCAATTCAGCAGATTCAGGGAAGTCGAGGGTGATGCTGTATTTTTGCCAATCTTTTGTGCCTGAAATATTTTGATCTTTCATATTTTCAAATGCTAAAGATCCTCCTTCTCCATCAATTCGCATCAATAATCCTGCGAATCCACTCCGAACATTTTGAATTTTTATATACCCTTCCAATTTGATCTTTTTTCCAGTATAATTGGCGGGTATTTTATAGGCTATACTTCCAAAGTTTCCATTGATAGTAGAAGTTATTTTACCTGACCTTTTCCCTGAATGAGCTATTTTGTCGATTGACAAATCATAATTTCCCCATGTAAACCAACCATCTGAAAGACCAATTATTGTTTTTTGCTTTTCAAAGCCAAGGTTAAACTTTTCCGTTTTTTGAGCTTGGCAAATAATAGATAAAAGCAAGATAATAATGGAGAGTATGTTTTTCATCGGTTCTATTTTTATAAATAACTATAAAAGTTGTCACCCGAAGATAATTAAAAATGCAATTAATCGAGTAGGATGGTTTATAATTAGTTGGTTAGGGGAAGACTGAACTCAACCCTATCAGAAATTAGATTAGGAGTAGTAAATTTCATTAATGGGTGACCTATTCCTTAAAAATCTGTAACCTACTCAAAAAGTACGCGATAATTTTAATCGCTGTAAAGAGTGATTAAAAAGATGGGTTGCTAACTCTTCCTAGAAAATCTGGATCGAGTTACGACTGTGCTCAACAGAATTGGGAGAGTCTGTTACTGAGCTTGTCGTAGTATGAACTCTGGCTTCACGATAGCTATCGGGATTAGTCGGAGCCATCTACTCGATTAGCTGCCGGCTTTTTTTATTCTTCTTTTAGGGTTATATCATATAATCTCTGTCTAGTACTCATATTGCCACTTTCTTTAAAAACGAATTTTAGAAAACAAATATGACTATCAAGTGGAAATTTTGAAGTCAATAAATCGGAGATTTTGTTTTCAGATTCTTGAAAGTTGTCAAAGTCATTTCGATTGGTAAAGTATAGAATACCTGCAACATATTTTCGGTCGTCATTTTCAACTTGGTCATAGAATCGGAAGTTAGCTTCTTTTATTAAGCCATTAAGTTCATTCTCAAATATGTCGTTGGTTTGCTCACTTTTAGTTTTGTTAAATGAAGTCTCGACATATGAAACTTTGTCCGTTTTCCATTGTGAACTTTTTAAGATAAATGGAAGTGAAATAAGAGCAGAAAAGCATACTGCAATCAATAATGCAACTGTAAATTTTGACCAATCCATTTTTGTCTTTTCAGGATTTTCAACATAGTCAATTCTTGTTCCTGCGATTTTGTCTCCAAGTCGCCTTTTGGGATTAATGAGCACGAATATCACTTCAATTGGCCAAAGGACTATAGTTAAATTACGAACTAAGCATTTTAACGGATTTGCGACTAATCCTGTCTTGTTGTCAATAACTTGCATTTTCAGAATTCTTTTTGCAGGACTTCGACCATTAAAAATGTCTTTGTTGAAGTATACAGAAAACCCGAAAGCAAAAAGAAATGACATTCCACCAAAACTGAATGAAGTTGGGTCATGGTCAAGATTAAAAGCGTCAAAAGCACTTACAGCAAATCCTGGCATTATTATAAACATCGCTATGAAAGTCATTGCAAAATGGTCTACTAACATTGAAGCTAATCTTAGTCCAATAGTTACTTTATCTTTTATTTCTGTCATAAATTATAATTGGTTTTGTGCTTGCAGCTAACAACAGTGTAAGCGCATTTACATTTATATCAATTATATAGTTTTTGTGTGAAAATTTATATCCAGCTTAAAATTAGTAGCAAAAACCTTTAGTATTCGTTGCCACCACGGCGGATAATTTGTTGTCATTTCCACCTCAGCGGACCCATAAAAACGAATCATTTAGTTTATCCATTTTTCCACTTCCGAAGATAATCCAAAAAATTAAATAATAGAGTGGAAAGGTTTAAAATTAATGTGTTGAGATCTAAATTAAAGACTGTAATTGATTTGAAATAAGAAACCAGCCGAATTAATTCTTTCAACAAGAGGAGCAATACTCATGTCTATGATTCCTAAATTGAACCGTGGGCCAAAGTTAAAAGCCAATCGATCATTCATATTAAATTCTAATCCTCCTCCTAATAAAACAGAGAGATCTATAGCTTTATAATTATCCGTCGTAGTTTTAGATTTGGTCGATTTATTTTTGAAGTTTTCATTTACCAAAATACCTGTATTGAGTCCCGCATTTCCATATAACTTTACTTTTCCTTTTGTTTTAAAAGTTGCGAATATGGGGATTTGAAGGTAATTTAAGTTTATCTTGATAATGTCATTACTCAAAATATTACCTGTATTGTCAGAAAAAGTGACTTCTGTTTTTCCTCCTTTTCTTTCGTATTCCAATCCAACGTTCAATTGAATAACCTCTGTTAATTTGTACTCTAATTGTACACTTGGGGTAACAAAAAACACGGCATCATATTCAAAAAATTCGTTCTGCAAAGCAGAGATGACTGGCTTTACACCAATTCCTATACGAAACTTTGAATCTTGTCCTTTTAAAAGAACACTACTTAATAATAAAAACAGGATAGGGATGATTGATTTTGTATACATTTTTTAGGGTTTTAATTTTTGTATAACGTTGGTTTATAGTTTATATTGAATGGGTTTATTTTTATTTTAACGATTTGTTATAATGGAATCACAACACATACTTTTCAAAGATATCTAGCAGTGCTTTTTCAGGATCAGCATCAAACCCTGGGTGTGTTTTAGAGCTTTGAATCGCAGTGCTTCGGCTAGCCGTCAACCATCTAAAACGATCCGACAATTCTAGTTGTCCTATCTTTCCACCTTTTGGATCACCTTCGCAAACGAGTTTCCATGCGTTTAAATAAGCTTGAAACTGATCCAATTCTATTTCAGAATGGAACGCTTTTAGTTTGGTTTCATTAATTTCAACCTTGATGCCTAAAAACTTTTTCTGTTTAGAAAACAAGATAACTCCGACATTAAAAAATTCTTCCCGTTCCACTTTTGGAACAATACGAATGATGGCGTATTCAAAAGTATATTTATCTGGCATCAGCGGCTTCTTTAACTAATGAATCAATCTTAGACAGTCGGTTAGTTATAAATTCGATGTAAGCAGCTCTCATTTCGTTAGGAGTCATCTTTTCAGATTCTATGCTCAGCCAATCTTCAGGAATGTTGGCAACGATGTCTTCAATTATAGTTGGCGTAAGCAACTGCTTTATTTCTGCTGCAGCTTCGGTTAGCATCTCCGCTTTTTTCAAAAGCACATGGTCTTTTATCAATGGAAATGTTCTGGTCAAATGGTTGGTCCAGTTGTCCCAGTTGTGGTGAAAATAAAAACTAGCGCCATTGTCGATCACCCACAATTCATTGTTCCAGTGCAGTAAGTTGGTGTTTTTGTCTGTGCGATCTATGTTACTGATAATGCTATCGAGCATCACTATTTTGGAAGCCGTCATTGCATCTACTTTCGTCACCAAAGGATCGTAAGTAATGGCAGAGGATAAAAAATGTAACCCTAGGTTTAGTCCGACACTGAACTTGAGAAGGTCTTGAATTTCCTCATCTGGTTCTGTCTTGCTGAAAGAATCATCTAAATTCATAAACACCAATTCAGGCACTTTTAACCCAATAGCTCGAGCGAGTTCCCCACCTATAAATTCAGCGATCAATGCCATTTTTCCTTGTCCAGCCCCTCTAAATTTAAGCACGTACAAAAAACCATCGTCAGCCTTTACTATCGCAGGCATAGAGCCACCCTCTCTTAAAGGCTGCAAATATTGAGTGACATTAACAGTCCGAATATCAATTTTATTCATAACCACAAAAATGCTAAAATTCTAGGGAGTAAATCTCACTAACCAATTATTTTATGAATGATTTCCATAATTGCTTCGGGTATTTTGGAAAGACTTTCAATGGTTTCAGTTGGCTCTTTAATCAACTGGGTGATAATCTTCGGTAAAACGCCAACTATTTCAAGTGCGATAGCACACAATGGCAATAGCATATACGCCCAAATGGAGAACCTAAATTTGGTATTGACGTTGTGCCATACAGCTCTCCAAATGATTTTCATTTTCTCTTTATAATGCCAAAGAATTAGAGCGTCTAACAATATGTAAAAGCTCAGTCGCCAAGCAAAACCTTCAGCCAATGTTGAAGGCATAAATGTTAAGTCAATGATTAAGATGGTTGCAACAATTGGAAGAAATAGAAATGCCCCAATAATTGCAGTGCGATTAATTAGTAATAAGAGGCCACAAACAATTTGAGAAATAGTAATAAAACTCTTGAAAGGTTCATGGTCAAATAAGTACCACGATAATTTAAATAGCGAAATGTCTTTAAGTGGAGTGGTCATTTCCACTTCATTTATTCCAAATTGTTCGCCAATTAGTTTACTAAAGCCATAACCTAGAAAAGTCCAAGCGAGAAGAAATCTAGCTGTCAGTATAACGTAATCCCAAATTTGGTCTTTTGATATTTTCTTCACGATTTTTAGTGGTTGTCCATCATTCTCATAAAATAGAAAGTATCTTGAACAGTTCTATTAATAATATATTGTTTTAGGTTTATTCGTTTCTTGTATCTGGTGTTTATAATGTTAATTCATAGAATGAATGGCTATCTATTTAATGCCATTCTGAATTTTAAACTGCTCCAAGAAAACCTTCGATTCAGGTGTATTTTGAAGTTCCAGTTCTTCAATAATTCTCTTTGCATCAGGTTCAGAATAAACAACTTCTAATTCCTGTTCTTCATCAAAATCATAACCCATGGATTGAAACAACTCATCCGACCATTTATTACGCACACAATCAATAACCAAATGTACGCGGTTAGTGGTTCCCCTATTTTCTACACTATGTGGCAAATTCACGTTGGTATACCACACTTCTCCCGACTTCATAATTACTCTCTTATCATTTAAAATAAAGTAGACTTTATCGTTCGTAATAACTGGAATATGTATTCGGAAATAACCGTCTTCATATCCACTTTCGTGATCAATGTGTGTATTTATCTTTCCGCCAGGAGGAAGATTCATTAATCGGATGGTTTCTATCTCGCATAAAAAACTAGCGATGACTTTTTGAAAGTAGGTGCATTCAGATAGGGCAGGGGTATTCTTGTAATTTTCAAGATTACCCGGAATGGCGGCAATCCTATTTAATTCCCCATTAACAGAGCGCAGGGGTAAAATGTAATTCTCACCATCGTAATTTTCAGGGATGTAATTTTTTAGAAAACTAAAGGTCATGCATTTGTCTAGATCTGCTTGAAGTAATGCCGAATCAAACTGAAACGGCAATAGAAAGGAGGCATTCTTTGGAGAGTAATTTTTCATTGGTTGGAGGGGTGTTAGTTTGCTAAAGTGAGGTTGGTTCAACTTTTATTTTTTCTAAATATTAAATTCAAAGAAATATGCTTTTCTGTTTTCCACATCATACCAATAGTACTTATAATATTGGTTTCCATTTGTCCAACTATATTTATTTAAGTCTTTAATTCTTTCTTTGTCCCACCACTCAAAATTGTGCTGCATATCAAATCCATAGTCTGAATTAGTAGTGTCAAGTGTTAGTTTGTTCACTATAATTATTTGCCTAGAAGTTGTAGAATTACAATTAAAGGCAAACATATAATCAACATCAATTCCGATAGCATCATCAAAGCAGAATAGGTTATTTACATCAGGAGTGATTTCAACTTTTAAAAAATCTCTAAATCTATTCTTATTGTTTTTTGTGTCAGCTTTATCGTGGTCAAATGGTGGAAAAACTTTGTCAATTACCTTCTGAGTTTGCACTTTCAGCTTTTTCCTAGTTTTTACTTTAACCTCGTTCGCTACTTTTTCTGATTTATTCTTAATTCGGTCACAAGAATTCAATCCAAATAAGAGAATTAGAATTGTAAAAATGTGATTTAGCGGTTTCATTTAATGTCTTTTAATGCTTTAACAAGCATAATTGTATTGGAAATAAATTAATGAAAAATTGAATTTCAACTTTCCTGTTTGGAATTATTCATCACAATGTTGGCCGTTTCTTTGGCGATTCCAATTGTCGCTATAGAACCACTATTGAAATTTAAAAAATCTTTCTCTATTCCATCACTGAATATAATTCCATTATTCGGCATAAACGATTCTACCGTTAAGGTGTTATTACGAATAATTCCTGCAGTCATTTCTGTTTGAGTTTGAATACTTTTAAATGGTTCTCTCACAGCAAATAGTAAATCTTTCTCTTTTAGTTTTGGCTGTTTAATTGTCCGGTTTTTCTCAAACATATTCGTTACTCCATAAGCCATATTAAAAATTGAACTTAACCAACCTGTAGAACCTGCTGAAGTTGAAATAATAATTCCACTTGAAGAATGTTGTTCCGTTTTGTTTTTGAATGATATTTTGTAGCGAGCTGAAACATGAGAAGATGCACCAATAAACAAATCATTAAAGGCAAGTAACCGTTGACCATCATTTAGCTTTGCCTCAGCAAAACTCATGATCTTAGAATTGTATTTATTGGTTAATACATTTTCAACTCCTTGAATAAAATTTGAAGTATTAAAAGGCAACAATACTCCATCATATCTTTCAGTGTCCGGATTAACAGCAACAATTGGAAGGTTGTCAGAATATTTGGCAGTATTTGCAACGAGTCCATCTTGTCCGATAACAACAATTATATTTTTTTTAGAAAATATATAAGAAGAGACATATTGTCTATCAATCGTCTTGTTCTTAATTATTTTAGAAAGCTGAGTTTGCAGAGAATTTAGAGAGTTTCTAAATATTTCATCCTCGATTTCATATTCCTCAAAATTCCCACCAAGTCTTTCTATGTAAAACTTAGCTTGAGCTTTTGTATTGAACCTTTCAATAAGCGATTCGAGTCTAGTTTTACTCTTTACAATTATTGCATACTCGAAACTCATTATTTAGATTTCCCTTTTTCGTTTAGAATTGAATCTAACAAGTCCGGGCTAATATTTAAATTGCCAATTTTTTCAGCATTGCCTGCTAACTCTCTAAATGCAAGAGAAATATTAAATCTGGGGTCAGAGTTGTTATTTAAAGCGGTCAATGTTTTCCAATCCATATCTCTATATGGTTTTAGAGTTGTTTCTAACACGTAACCCTTTGTTTCTGCCTCTTTTTTGTCGTTTGCTGTTTTTTGCTCAATGAGCGATTTTCGTTGGTTTTCTACTGAAATATCTGCTTCTAATTGCATTTCTCTCAATTTTCTTTGATTATCAGCCTTCTGAACATCAGATTCCATTTTCTTTTCGGCAATTTGCTTTTGTTTTTCTTCAACTGCAATTTCTGTATTCAGTTCTGATTCTTTAATGATTCGTTCTTGTTCAACTGCAAAATTTCTTCTTTCATAAATTGCCAAATCAGCTTCTTGTTGCAATTTTTCACGTGTTTCAGTTTCCAATGCTCTTGCCATTTCAGGTGTGGCTTGAATTGCAAGGATATTTGCTCCAAGTATTTCAATTCCGAGCATGCCAATTGCGGCAGAAGATTTTAACCCTTCAGTAATATTTTCTTCTATTGATTTTGCAGAACGGATTGCTTCTTTCAGCTTTATACCATGAATGTATGCAGAAGTAGCTGTTTGTGCCTCATTGATTATTCGTTGATTTAATTTCTCGATATCATTCTTTTTGTATTGGCCGTTATCTTGAACCGTAAAATCTAAAACGTCTGCTAATGTTTTTGGGTTGTTAATTTTATAACTTATCTGTCCTTGAATAGTTACCGTTTGATAATCGTTGGTGGATTCATTAAAAACAAAAGGTAAGTCATTGCTTCCCATTGGGATTGCAGCTATTGAACTATTGGGTGCAAAATAGAAAAATGAAAGTCCTCTTCCTTCGCGTTTTATGTTTCCATTTTTGAAGTGGAGAACATAAGTCATTGAGTCAAATTTTATGTGTTTAATTCCAAACATATTTTTCTATATTTTTTAAATCAGAACATTTATTTTAAGTGGCTTACAGAACTTACAGGTAATCGAAAAGCATTTTATTTCGTCTCTAAAGGAATGTAATATTTATCCTTTTAAAATCAAATCTAAAACGTTTCCGAAGATACCCAAAAAATGTATTGAATGGAGTGGAGGAGTTAAAAACTAGTGAATTAGTCTTTAAATGAATCACACCAATGATAGTTGATTATTTTTACCAATAATCATTAACTAATAAGTAACATCAGTTACACCTGCAATATAAACTAGAGACTACCTTTGTCCAAGGTTTTAATAAGACACACCGCGCTATGGAAGATATGCTCCTTTATGATCGTTTGCAGTTCGCATTTACGATTACATTCCACTACCTTTTTCCCCAGCTCACTATGGGATTATCCTTGTTGATCGTTTATTTCAAAGGAAAATTTTTATGGACCAAAGATGACGTCTATAACGATGCTTCTAAGTTTTGGATGAAAATATTTGCGCTAAACTTCGCAATGGGAGTAGTTACCGGTATTCCAATGGAATTTCAGTTTGGTACCAATTGGGCGAAATTTTCTGAATTAACTGGCGGTATCATCGGTCAAACCTTAGCGATGGAAGGGATGTTCTCTTTCTTTTTGGAATCGTCCTTTTTAGGGTTATTTATCTTCGGTGAAAAGCTGTTGGGGCATCGCTTGCATTTTCTCACTGGTTTTCTCGTTTTCTTGGGCTCATGGGCAAGTGGTTATCTGATTATCGCCACTCACTCTTGGATGCAGCATCCAGTAGGCTATGAAATCCTAGAAAATGGAATGTTCGTTTTGACCAACTTCAGTGCATTATTCTCTAATCCGTGGTTGTTGCCATCGTATTTGCACAATCAATTGGCTTCATTAGTTACTGCCTCTTTTGTGATGGCTGCCATTGGCGCCTTCTATTTATTAAGCAACAAACACCATACTTTTGGAAAGCTATTTTTAAGAACAGGTGTAGCTTTTGGTTTATTCTCTAGCTTACTAGTGGCGTTTCCAACTGGAGATTGGGCTGCAAAAAATGTTGTGGAGCACCAACCAGTGACGTTTGCAGCCATGGAAGGAATCTTTGAAACAGAAGATGGCGGCTCTGAGATTGTGTTGATTGGACAGCCCAATATGGTAGATAAGCGCTTGGACAACAAAATAGCGGTTCCTAATATTTTAAGCTTTCTGACCTACCAAGATTGGGAAGCAGAAATCAAGGGACTGAACGAATTTGACGAAGAAGATTATCCACACAACATTCCGGGGTTGTATTATGCCTATCACATCATGGTGGGATTGGGAACTATTTTTATTGGTCTGATGTTTTTAGCCGCTTTTCAATTGTATCGCAAGAAATTGTACGAAACCAAATGGATCTTATGGTCGTTGCTGTTTATGATGCCATTTCCATATATCGCCAATACTGCAGGCTGGTACACCGCAGAATTGGGTCGTCAGCCATGGTTGGTGTATAACCTGCTGCGAACATTAGATGGAGCTTCTCCAACCGTTTCTGCAGGAAATACCTTATTCACGCTTCTCGGTTTTATTGGGTTGTATATACTTCTCGGTTTACTGTTTTTGTTGCTCGTTGGTAAAATAATTAACCAAGGTCCAAAATTGATAAAATAGAACTCATGGAAATATTCTGGTACATTGTATTAATGCTCATGCTGACCATCTATGTTATTTTGGATGGCTATGATTTTGGAGCTGGCATTGTTCATCTATTCTTTGCCAAAACAGAAAAAGATAAAAAGGCGATCACAAGTGCCATTGGCCCGTTTTGGGATGCCAATGAGGTGTGGTTAATTGCCTCAGGAGGGATCTTATTCTTCGCATTTCCTACGTTATATGCTTCTGCATTTAGTGGTTTCTATTTGCCTTTAATCATGATTTTATGGTTGTTAATTTTTAGAGCCATTGGATTGGAGTTGCGTGGTCAAATCCACAACAGTATGTGGGAAGCCGTTTGGGACAAAGCATTTGGAATTTCAAGTTTGCTGTTGGCCTTGTTTTTTGGTGTAGCCTTGGGCAACGTGGTTAGAGGAGTCAATTTAGGAATGGTCACCGATGGGATTTCTGCCGTAGAGCCACATTATTTTTTCTTACCGTTGTGGAATCCTACCTTTAGTCCACAAGCCGAACATTTAGGTGTAATTGATTGGTTTACTTTATTAATGGGTGTCATCGGAGTAGTCACACTGACTATTCATGGCTCCAATTGGATTATTTATAAATCCAATGCTAGCATCAATTCACAACTAAAAAAAGTAGTGCGTTACTTGAGTTTTGTGCTGTTAGCTTTGGTCATTATTTCCTTATCCGTTTGGCACATTATAGATCCGGAGCCATTTCGAAATTTTATAGAAAACCCTTGGTTGTGGATTTTTCCGGTCATTACTTTCATTGGATTAGTAGGACTTTTTAAAGTACCGACCTTTAAAAAAGATGGAACAGGGTTCTTATTTTCTTCATTGTTTTTAATGGGAGGGTTGATATCCACTGTCGCTTCCATCTTTCCGAACGTATTGCCATCCACTAATGGCGTCAATCCATCTTTAACAGTATACAACGTTGCTGCAGACGACTATGGATTGTCAGTTGGCGTTTATTGGTTTGCAATCGCATTGGTTCTTGTAATAGCTTATCTGATTATTCAGTACAGAGTTTTTAAAGGCAAAATGGATGATGTTGGTTATGGTGATCATTAACGTAAAATTTTGAAAGCGGCTTTTTAGCCGCTTTTTTTATGTAACAAATGTGACTGTCAGTAGAAAAAGAGTGGACTACATTTGGTTAAACTTAAATTTAAACCATGTCAAAAGTTGTCGTTTTAGGAGCTGGGATATCAGGTCATGTCGCCGCTGCACACCTCAGAAGAAAATTGGGAAAAGAGCACGAAATTGTTGTTGTTTCACCCAATAGCAATTACCAATGGATTCCTTCCAATATTTGGGTGGGAGTAGGACGGATGAAATCCAAAGAGATATTATTTCCTTTGGCGCCTTTGTACAAAAAGAAGCACATTGGATTTAAGCAAGCTAAAGCCATTTCATTTCATCCTGAAGGCGATGCTACTGAATCGAAACCCTATATCTTGGCAGAATATGTAGCGGGTTCGGAAAAAGGAACTCAGGAAAAAGTGACCTATGATTATTTAATCAATGGAACTGGCCCCAAGTTGAATTTCGAAGCAACGGAAGGATTGAATCCAGGAACCAATAAAACCTATTCGGTTTGTACTTATACGCACGCTGACCATGCTTGGCAAGGTTTAGAACGCTTGATAGCCGAGATGAAACAAGGCAAGAAAGCAAAGATTTTAATTGGAACAGGACATGCCAAAGCTACTTGTCAAGGTGCGGCATTTGAATACATTCTAAATGTAGAGCAAGAATTAAGACGACACAAAGTACGTGATATGGCCGAAATAACTTGGATCTCCAATGAATACCAATTGGGTGATTTTGGAATGGACGGCATGCTGCTGAGTTATGGCAGTAAAACCATGCATTCTTATGAAATGGTGGAGTTGGTTTTTAAAGATCGAGGCATCAAGTGGATTTTAGGCGCAGGAGTAACCAAAATTGAAGATGGATTAGCACATTACGAAAACTTAGAAGGAGAGTATAAAACAGAAGCTTTTGATTTCGGAATGTTGATTCCTTCCTTTTCGGGACATGGTTTTAAGGCATTCGATAAAAATCAGCAAGACATCACTGAAAAGTTATTTAAAGGCTTTATGATTGTAGATGCGGATTACACCGTTAAACCCTACGAGCAATGGTCAGTTAAAGATTGGCCAGAGACGTATCAAAACCCATCTTATCCAAACATATTTGCACCGGGTATAGCATTTGCGCCACCACACACCATTTCAAAACCTCGAAAAAGTAAGAATGGAACAGATATTTTTCCTGCGCCTCCAAGGACAGGAATGCCATCTGGAATCACCGCTAAATTAGTGGCTGATAATATTATTGACTCTATTAATACCAACAAAATATCACTGAAACACAAAGGGTCGATGGGGAATATGGGAGCAGCTTGTATTGCTTCAGCAGGCTACGGAATGACTAAAGGAAGCGGAGTAAGTATTACTACTTTTCCAATTGTTCCGGATTATGAAAAATATCCAACCACTCAAGGTAGACAGCTAGGAAAAACATTTGGAGAAATAGGATTGGCAGGACATTGGTTGAAATTGGCTTTGCATTATGCCTTTATCTACAAAGCGAAGATGAAACCATTTTGGTGGCTAATCCCTGAATAGAATTAAGCGAATCTTTTTTACAAACGATTAAAATTTAATAAGATGACAACTAAAATAACCAAATTTCAGCGCTTTGTAATGATGAACCCGATCATTCAATTTTTTAAATTCATATACCTGTCATTAAAAGTATTGGTAATTGTGGCTGGTGGCCACGGGGGTACGAGAAATTAAAACACCTCCTTGTGTAACATAAGTAGCTTACAAAAAAGAACTTGAAGCGTAAATTTGAAGTGTAAAATGAATGTAAAAAGTAACTATGATGGAAGATATAAAAGAACAAGAAGTAGTAATTAGCATGCCAAGAATTGGCGATAAAGCACCAGAATTTAAAGCAGTAACCACTCAAGGAAACATAAACTTTCCTTCCGACTATTCAGGAAGCTGGACCATTTTGTTTAGTCACCCTGCAGATTTTACACCAGTTTGTACGTCAGAGTTTATGACGTTCGCTACGATGGAAGATAAGTTTGAAAAAGCGAACTGTAAGTTGGTAGGTCTTTCAATTGATGGATTGTATAGCCACATTGCTTGGTTGAGAACCATTAAAGAAAAGATTGAATACAAAGGGATGAAAGATGTGGAAGTGAAGTTTCCACTGATTGAAGACATCACCATGGAAGTGGCCAAAAAATACGGCATGATTCAGCCGAATGAGGATACTACAAAAGCCGTTCGAGCAGTATTCTTTATCGATCCAAAAGGAATCATCCGAGCCATTATCTATTACCCTTTAAGTTTGGGTAGAAACTTTGACGAGTTGTACCGAGTAATCATTGCGCTACAAGCAGCCGATGCATTCGACATAGCAACACCAGCAGACTGGGAACCAGGAGACGATGTGATTATTGGCCCTGCAGGCTCTTGCGGCACCGCTAGCGAACGCATGGACGATGGAGAGCTAGATTGTAAGGATTGGTTCTTTTGCACCAAGAAATTAGACAAACAGACCGTTTTAGATCGAATACTTAAAAAATAAACCAATTATTAAGATAGGAAGGAGCCGTGCAGCATTTTGTACGGCTCTTTTTTTATATAAACTCCGGCTCCCCGATAGCTATCGGGATTATTCGGAGCTATCTACTCGATTGTACACTATTTTAAGTTATTAAGATATGCTTCTAATTCAGTGATAACCCATTCAGGTTCTACAAGATGGATGTAGTGACCGCTATTAGTTGTGTTTAATATTTTTACATTGGGCTTATCTCTTTTCCAATCGGAAGACAGCCTTTTCCTAATTTGGATGTTTTTTTTAGTATTAAAATTATTTCCCTGGTAAGAGATAAGAATTGTGATTGGAATACTTGTAGGTAGTGGAGTCTTTCTCATTATCTTATCAATGTTATAAACTTCTTTCCACTCATTGTAAACTCCAATTGGTTGTTTCTTATAACCATTATCCCATGCCGTTTTCATTGAATCTGCAGACTCTGGAGACATTTGTTTAAAAACCTCTTCATATACGTATTCATTGGTCGGATCGATTAAGAACAAGCCTGCAACTTTGGATGGAAATGACTGTTGATGCTTTCTAATAATATGACCTCCAATAGAGTGTCCTACTAAAATGATAGGCCCAACAATTTTATTTTGACTGATTAAAATGTCTAAGTCGCTCACTAAATTTTCGATAGTCCTTGGATTATCTGTGGCTGGTGATTGTCCTATTCCTTTTCTATCGTAAGAAATCGTTTTGTAGTTGTCCGAAATCCTTGTTTGAATTCTATCCCAATTATTCAAAGGAGTTCCTAATCCTGATTCAAAAATGATAGTAGGACTTCCAGTTCCTTTAATAAGAGTGTTAAATTTTACTGTTTCGTCAGTTTCTATTTTATCCTCTTTTTTTAAATAATCTGCCTGTGAATTTTTATCGTTTGTATTCATGCACGAAATAAACGGGATAAACAGTAGAAGGCTTAATTTTGATATATTCATAATTGTGTATATCATTAAATGTGACGCACTCAATGAGTCACATCCATATTTTAAATGGTTATTATTTTGATTTTCTTAATCCCGAATATATCCAAAAAACTTACCAAATAGAGTGGAGGAGTTAACATTTAATGCGTTAGAAGTATCAAAATTGGTTACTGGCACTCTATCTACTTCACCAAACTCACCTTTTTAGTAATTCGACTATTTTTCGTTTGTATTTCCAATAAATAAATTCCCTCAGTTGAGTGGTTTAAACCAACTGAATATAAGTTATTTTGATTTGGATTTACATTGTTTTCTTGGATCAGTTTACCACGCAAATCCCTCAATATTATGGTTAACGGTTCATTAATAGAACTCGATTTCAGGAAGATTTGATTTCGTGCCGGGTTGGGATAAATGACAAAATCGGTGGAGCTCAATTCCTCCAGACCTATGAAAATATTCGGGTCGAAGGTGGCAGTCTTCAAAATCCACTGATTCGGATCCAATTGGACGCTGTTGACTATTTTCGGCAGTGTAAATGCAAACTGTTGGGTTTGGCTATTGTTGTAAACTTTAACTATTGTATCTGTAAAGTCGTTAAACGCTACTCGAATTTCAATCGGCATTTCAAAAACACTTCGCCAACCGTTAGCACCTTGCGTTTGCTGGATGGCAATGTTCAGTTGAAGCGCAGTGGTATCAAAGTTATAGTTGTACCCATAAACCGGGTAGCGCGCATCATAAATCCATTGGTCAAAAAAGTAATTGAGGTTTTGTCCACTTGTGTTTTCACAGATCAATTGAAAGTCTTCCGTGGTGGCATGCCCGTATATGTGACTGCTATCAGTCGCATAATTTTTAATCGCCTTGAAAAAAGTAGAATCGCCCAATACACCTCTCAGCATATGCAGCGCATAGGCGCCTTTGTCGTAAATCACCTTCTGAAACACCTTAAAAGGATCAGAAACAGTGTTTATATAAATGGTGTCGCCAAGATAGTATTCAAAGGTGGCAACGTAATTCTGATACGCATTGAACCCAAATTGATGTTCTATAAAAAGAGCTTCAGAATAACTGGCAAACCCTTCATTCAACCAACCGTGATTCCAAGTTTCGCAGGTAATCATATCTGCAAACCATTGGTGAGCCAATTCGTGCACCGTTACATTTTTCCAGGCCAATCCCATATTGTTCACAATGGAATTCGTTTGGTTTTCTATTCCGCCATAATAGCCCAACTGCGACATGGCGTATTTCTCTTTTAGAAAGGGATAAGGGCCAAAAGTAGTGGTAAAGAAATCCATCATGATGGGAACATCTGCCACTCCAGCTTGAGCTGCCGTCAGATGAGAATTAAAAACGTAATAGTCGATTGGAAAGCTATAGGTAGGCCCAACATACGTTTGTTGAAAATGATTGAAGTTGGAAATGGCCACCATCACATAATACGGCACTACAGGATAGTAGTGTTTCCACATGTATTTCTTTGTTTTACCGATTGTTACCACCTGATCCAATAACCCATTGGAAATAGCCATCAATTGGTTGCCACTAATGATTGTATCTTTTATGGTAATGTCGATAAAAGTAGAATCTGCTTTGTCGCTCAACCCATCTTTACAAGGCCACCATGTATGCGCCAAATAGGGTGTAGATAGGGAGGCAATAATGGGCTCGTTTCCATTGTGAGTTTCATAGCGCAATCCTTTAATTCCATTGAGTAATTGCGGAATGCCTTGATAATATACCGTAAAAGAAAAAGTATCGCCGAGGTTGTAAGTGCTAGAAAAGTTAATGTTGATTTCGTTGTTGGCGAAGGAGTAGGAACTAGAGCTAGAAATACTGTCAATGCGGTAAGCACCGTCTAAATCTAGTTTGATACTCTGCAATCCATTTTTTAGAGAAGTGAAAAGATAATTGACACTGCCTTTCAGATAAGCTGAATCGACAGATATTTCTAAATCCAAGTGATAAAAATGGACATCAAAAGTAGTATCATTTGAGAGGGTCAATGGAGTAGCAGCACTTTTAGTTAAGCTGTGTTTCTGGTTTTCAGCGTGCGGGTTGATTCTAATTTGTTGGCTTTTCAGATGGAGAAATGAGACGAATAGTAAAAAGCTTAGAAGTAGTAGATTTCTCATTGAAACGGGATTTCATTTAAAATGTGTTCCCTAAATGTACGACTATTCTTTTTTGAGTGCGTTTCAATCTCAGTTTCTACTGCTATCTAAATTTACTTTTATTGGTTATATAAGTTACCTACAAAAAGCAACTTGCAGCATAAATTTGAAGTGTAAAAGTACAAGAAGTTAAAATGAGTATTTACACTAGTTCAATAATAGAAATTCAGTTGTAAGCATTTTTTTTATTTGAACTTTAAATTATACTCTTCAACTAAAGTAGGGATATCTCTATATTTATATTTTTCATAGAAAGACTCCTTTTTTAGGTCAGTATTATCTTTAAAGAGCTCGAATCCATTGTTCTTAAAGTCAAGTTTTTCTATTGAATAAGGTAGTTTATTGGTTTTAATTATACAATAGCCTTGATATAAGCCAAGGCCTGAAGTTTCTGAGCGATTAGTTTCTACATATGTTTTGATATCTATGGAGTTGCGCTCAACATAACACTCATAAAGATCAATCTTTCCATCAATAATCTTTTTCATTACTTGATAGCCATTGCTTAAATAATAAACTCCCGAATGTGAATAAGATATAATTTCTTTAGCGTGGAATTTTGTCTCAATTGAATCACCTTCTGGGATTATAAATATATCATAATGAAATACTTGTTTACCGAATGAAATAGGAAGCCTAATCTTTCCTAATAGAGTATCGTTAGAGATTAACACTAGATAGTCTTTTTCTTGAGAATAACCATCTGAAACGATGAATATTAAAGCGATTGAAATCAAGAACTTCAATGTGTTTAGTCTTTTAAATAAATGTTCGTTAAAATGCATGGTTTACGTAGTTAAAGACAATATCAGAAAATAGATTTTGTAAATTACTTTATTACTAAAGAGTTTTTTATGCATTATCAATCTTCTTTTATACACCGCACAGATAATGCATAATTTGAAAAGTCAGGATTCCAGTAAAATTTACTTTTTGTTCCGTTCAATATCCCAATTCATCAAATCATAATAAAAGTCAATGATTAATATTCTTTTATGAATGGGATTTTCTATATTAATACCTGTTGCTAACTCTCCCATAGCAAGAGACTCATATGGGATATTCCCCATTTGTCTTGCAGAAAAATATTCATTTATTAATGTATCACTACCAGAAATACTATCAAGCGCTTGTAGAAATAAACCAAATTCAAAGAAATAGGCTGAACTATCGATAGAATCATCTATTTCAGAAGAGTCACCAATTATTATTACTTCTGTAATTAAGCTATCATCTTCATAGCCAAATAGTCGAAAACTTCTCCGAAGACCACTTGATTCAAATTCTTCAATTATTTTGCTGTTATTCTTAGTATCAAGAACCCAATTTGTATCTGGTAAATCTCCTCGTTTAATGAGTTTTAGAAACTCAACCATTCTTTCTTGGTCGTTTGAGTAGGCACTAAAGTTTCTTTCTAGGAATTTATCAAAAGACGCTACAGCATTATTCAAAGCCATAGACTTTTCATTGCCTAAAATGGAATTAAAAACGTCAAGTTTTGAATCAGAATTATTATGCTTTTGATTCTTACAACTAACAATAAATAATAGCAATAGGGTAGAAATTACTAATCTCATAACAATTTTATTTTCTTAAAGCTTGATTCATTATGTGATATGTTTAATGCTATTAACTTAATAGTAGAATATTTACGAGTATTTTTTCAAGCGTTCTCCATTTTATCCAACCATAATTGACATTCGAGTTCTTTTCAGGATAAACATCACATTCAGGAGAGAAGTAGATTTGAATCCAAAATTCTCCATTGTTTTGAATCACATCTTGAACGGTCAATCGGTCAAATTCACAGCTGTTGGTTATTGTATCGCTCTCATTATTCCATTCTTTTCTGATCGGATTATTTTTTGTCAGTCTTGCAACTGTCGATTGTAATAAAATAGCATCCCAAGTCTTGAAATAGAAGTTAGAGTCATTTGGAAGGTATCCGATTTCTGTATCGTTTACAAGTATTTTATAATAACTACTTGTTTTCTCCAAGCAGATAAAATGGTAAAGTCCATAGTCTGGCTTCAAAAAGAAAGGGAATACTTTATCAGAGTTCCAATTATGATTTAAATCCTTGTCTTTAAACAAATTTTTAGGTGCCGACAAGTCTTCAAATTCATAGGGGTTAGATGCAATTGCAAACCCAATTCCCAATTCGATTGGAGATTGATTTTGTCCTGTTGAATTTAGGGCAATTAGTGTCAGCAAATGGATGAAACAATTTTTCATAAATGATCTTCGGTGAAAAACTAGACTTAATAAAAAGATATTTCAAGCTTTGAAAAATCGTTAAAGCCAAGTTCAGTTCCTAATTCGCAATTATATCCATAATTTATACTTGCTTGAGAGACCGTATTTGGTTCGTCAAAATTTTCTTGATTTATTGGAGCTGGACAACGATATCTATATTTATTATAACATTCTTGTTGATCAGCATTTAAGAAGTACAATAAAGTTCCATTTTCATAGGAATCTGGTCTGCCCAATAGTTCATAAACTTGTTTCCTATTCATTTTACTAAAAATATCTTCAAGAGCGATACCATCAATTGTAAAAATTAGCATGCTATCTTTTTCTTTAACCTCAAAATATTTTACTCTTAAACCCTTTTCACCTTTACTATCAGATTTAAATTCTTGGCTAAAATTTTTAGAAATTTCATGGCTCTTATTTTGAGCAATTACAGTAAAATGGTGAAATAAACAAAAAGTAAAGATCAAAAATAGTTTCATTTAGTTAACTGTTTGTATCGTGTTATTTAGGCTATAAGTAAGGACAATGCTTGCAATTTCCTAATCCGATAGCTATCGGATAGCAAAAACTGCTTTGCAGTTTTGTAATTTATCAATCAGTACGAAATCTGCAAACAGATTTTTTGGAGTTTCAAAAGAAAGCTGAAGTGTCGTAACTTTATGATTATTAATTAATTTTATGCTGTATTGGCAATAGTTTTTATTTTTTCTTTTTGTCGTCCAAGTAGTAATGATAAATAGAAGTAGATCCACATGATCCCTGCAGCAGTCCACCAAAAGTCTCCTTCATAAATTAAAGTCAAGACTAGAAGTGCGGTTAATATTAGCAAGCTTAAGTACCAATAATTTGTTTTTTTAAGTCTAAATTCAGAAATATATACAGCGGTTCTAAATGAATTTTTAAGTCCAATTAAGTTAGCTGCAAACCAACCACTAAACAAAAGAAATAAAAATGGAACACTCATCAATGGAATTCCAAGTGAGTCAGCCCATGGAGGATATCTATCTCTAGTTGCTTCTAGAAAAAGGTCGCCTACGTATCCACCTATTGAAAGAATTACAGCCAAAAAACCAACAATCCCGATAGTCAACTTAGTCTTAGGTGTCTTAAAGTCTTTCCAATTTTTAGGAATTAATATAAGCGAGTATAAGCCCAAAATTATTGCTACAAGTCCATAATTTTCAAATGTATATTTTGAAGTCAAATAGGACTGTCTGAGCTTATAATACTCTTCATATTTATTTTCATCATCCATTACAGAATACATTTTTTCATAAAATGCCTCTCTATCAGTATATGGTTTAAGAGCGGTAGAATATGAAATGAATCCTATGCCGACTATTAATAATATGATTCCAATTATTTTACCCATTTCTATTTTTTGCTAACATCTTAATAAATAGAAAACTAAATTTGTTCACCTTATGTCAGAATGGTCAATTTTCCAATCCCGAAGATAATCGAAAAAAAACAATAAATAGAGTGATAGGGCTTAAAAATTAGAAACTTAAGCAGTTTGTTGGATAGTGGGTGGTATAAATTCGAATAACTCTTTTTAAACTTCTTTTCTACAGAGAAATTAATCCGATTCATGAAGTTTTCGTGAACACCTAATGTGATGTCCAATTTCAATTGCTCGAAAATGTTCAAAGAATTTGTTCGTTAAGATACATGGTTTACAAAGTTAAGGACAGTTTTATTTAAAAAGAGGGTCAGAATTTCTATAAATGACTGTGAGGCTATCAGCAGTCAATCTAAAGTGAATTGTAATGTATTGATCTACTTTATTTCCTTTATAACTGCCCGCTGCCCAAGGTCTCATTTTTACTGCTGTATTTAGTAATTCCTCGGTAATTTTATTTGTAGGATTATCAAAACAAAAATTGCTTAAACTACCATCACAACCAACTATTAAATTGAGACGATACTGGATAGCCGCAATAGGCAAGAAATTATCGTTAAAGTTTGATCGAAAGTATTCTTGTAGTTCTAGTTTGACCTTTGAATAGTAAGGCAATATTAGTTTTGAACCTTTGAAAGATTTATTAATAACATAATTAGTAGTGTCTAGTAATTCTTTTTGACATTTATTGCAGAGACTCCTGCGGTATTCGTAGATGTTATTTATATCGCAAACTTTGGGCCGGTTCTGAGCAAGTACAACAAGTGGAATAAAAAATAACATTTGAAATAGGAATTTCATCTTAATGAGTTTGACGATTAGTACTTTAGCTTATGTCCTTTTATTTTATCTTTTCTTCTAAGAAATCCAACTCATTATTTATCAAGGCAGTTAAACATTTTCTTACATCATCTATATTTTGTCCAGTAATCTCAGTCAAATAATTGTCGTCCATTTTTTCTGCTAACCCAAAGAATTTCTTTTGCAATTTTGGTCGTTTAAAGAATATGTACCACTCAGTTGCATCAATGGCTGTAACACAAAGTCCATTATTATTGGCTTTATTTTCAATTTCTAATGAAGGTGAATAATAAATATTTTTATCATCAGTAGTCTTCATTTTTTCTAAAAGTTCTGACCAAGGTATACTTTCAAAGTGTTGCATTATTTTATCTTTTTCAATATCTCCAATCTCTATTATATCGGATTTGAATGGGTCACAAAATGAAGCTCTAAAATTCATGTACTATTTTTTTGATTAATCCCACAAAGCCCAAATATGGTACGTAGTGAGGTAGATAAAAGTAACACTTTCAATTTACAAAATACAAATGCCGCTTGGGGCTTTGTAATTTATCAATCATTACGAAATCTGCAAACAGATTTTGTGGACTTTAAAAATGGAGTAAGAGTGTCGTAAGGTGCTGATGTCTAATTAATTTTATACCACATTAGCAACTAGCTTTTTTTATCCTCTCATTGGTGGGTTTTCAACGAATTCGATCACTCCTAAATCTTTCGTAAAAGATTGATTTGTAATTATAAAAATCATTTTATTTCCGAGAATAGTAGAAATGACATTCGCTGTTTCTAAGTTTGTCGAATTAAGTTTTTTTATTGTCGAATCAATTCCTTTAGTCTTACTCATATCTATGTACTCACTTGTAGGGTATCCATTCCATGAGATTCTCAGATTAGTAAGAGTTTCCTTGAAGTAGCTAAATTTACTATCCAGATATTCATTGGGAATCAATTTTCGTATTGAGTCGAATTCGCTGTTAAAGATATCAATACCCTTTACCCTTGGTTCGTAATCGATTAATTGATATTGTACGATTCCTTTAAACAGGTCTTTGTTTTCATCATTGTTGGTGTACTTGAATTCAGTCTTATCTCTGTTAACCTGGATTTTGGTTATAATACCTGAAGAATCTGGCAATTCCGTTAAATAGGCAATATATATGCAAGAGCCCGTCCAGCTTCGATGGAAATATATTTTATGGTCATCATAGTAGATGTTCCATTTATCATCCATATTTCCTGCAGCAAATCCATTTTTTACTTTTGCACATTCTTCTGGCTTTATTTTCCATTCCAAATCGAAAAAATCGTTTTCCGATGGCATTTCCTTTAGATTAATAAATATTTCTTTAGAAATTTTAATCATAAAATCCTCTCCAATTATAAGGTTCAGGGTTTGTTAGTTTGAAAACTATCTGTTCTCTATCAGTTAGTTTGTTAAAAGTATGAGAAAATTCCATTACAATTTGTTCACCTTTTCCCATTCTCCAAAACATATCCTTATTTTCAATTTCAGGATACATTACCCATGGTGCAGTTAATCCATTGTTTAAGTCTGAAAAGAAACCGAAATCTTTTAAGAAATCTCGAGTTTCCATAAGAGCAAATCCAAGAAGGTTTAGTCCTCTCCAAGTATAAATGTTATCAATTTCGCTGCTGTCCTTTGTTAATCCAATTCCCCAAATGGTATCAACAGGACTTGCTTCAACCAGAGTTCTGTTCCCAGTTTTTAACAGATATTCACCCATTTCTCTATTCTGGTTGAATTTGTGAATATTCCCTAGGCGATCGATATCAAATCGGTTTTCCCTCCAAATATTCTCATCAAAGCCAATAACTTGTCTTCCAAGTTCTTTTGCTTCTCCAGGATTCTCACAATTGACAATTTTTCTATAAATTTCTCGATTATTAAATAAAAGAGCCTTTTGAGCCATCATCCAATGTTCTGTAGTTCTATAAGTCAATCCATTGATAGTAAATGGACTTTCAAACCACTGACTAAAACAGAAGTTTCCGACATCTAGATCATGCTTTTTAGTATGTCCCCAGAAGTACAGAAATTTCAATGAATCTCCATTTTCAAATTTCTCGGTTAACCATTTTATGTCGTAGTATTGACTCATTTATAATTGCGGCTATACATTGTTATGCAACGTTTTTTTTGATTTTCGGACATATTTTTCCGTTTCATATTCCAGCAAATTTAGGTCATTAAATCTGGGAATAATTTGTTCAATAATTTCCACTTTACCTGTCAGACCGAATTGTTCTTGATAATCGTGATTCGTGGCTATTACATAATCATCTTCATTCATTAGATTTAAAAATTCCGAATTGAATCCTGCAAAAGTTTCGTCAATGTCAGCAAATCGACTTGGAAATTCTTTGTTCAACCACTTTTCAAATTCAGATTGGTCAATTTTCTGCTTTGAAAATAAGTACAAATAGTTTCCGTAACCATATGGATAGTAGAATCCGTTTTGTTTTTCAATCAGTAAATCAGTTACTGTCTTTTTTGAAAGTCCAAACCAAGTTCTCTTTTTCCTGTGCAGTTTTTTAAATTCGATATTTTCAGATTCCAATTCCGCAATCGGCATATTATGTGTGTAATCACTATGGATATATTGATAGACCTTATATCCATCCAATTTTGTTAACTCAATAAAGTCAGAGGCTGGTTTTTTCGATTTGAAATCAATTCGTACCTCTTCACTTGTGCTCAAAGGATGAAAAAGTAAGATAAATTGTTTCATTTATGGTTTTTTCAAATGTTGCACAACGTTCCGGTGCTTGGCGAGGTTGCGAACTTCGGAACTGATTATTTTCTGTTAAAGATAAAATTTCTTGCGAAACGTAAACGTATATTTACTACAAAATTCGCAATCTTGCCAAACGCTTGTTATGTGACATATTTTGTTTTTCGATTCAAATTTTCTTCTTGATAAAAAGTTATTTCATATTCATCATATGCCTCTAACTTTTTATTTCCATTAAAACTAAAAGTAAATTGTTTTTCAGGAAATTCAACTTTGAGTTTTGCGGAATAAATTTCACAAAGCTTATTACCTAAATAAACTATTTGATCATAAGTAACTTCATCGCGTTTTTGGTCAGTTCCCCAAAAATCCAAAATATGGAAATGGTTTAGAACCGACTCAATTTGCGCATAGCTTTTAACGTATTCTGTATTTGTCCAATTTTCAAAATTTTCGGCAGCGAATCTGTTTTCAAGAATTACGCAACCATCATATTCAATGAAGTTGGGCCAGAATAATACCGAGTAAGCTATTGTAAGTTTTATATTTCCCTCATAAGAAATCCAATCCTCAATCGAGAAATCTGCATTATTAAGCTTTCTAAATTCTCTTAGTTCTGGAATTAATTTTTCATCAACTTTCATTTGCGTAATTTTTTGGAAATGTGGTGCATAGCAATTGAATAAGTACAATTGCATTTATATCGCTTATAACTTCAATTGTTTAATATTTTAGTTAATATTTTTGAATGTTAGTATTTTTTTTAAATGTTTATTAGTCGTTTAATAACATTTACATGACCATTATTTATTCGGGTTTACAATCCCGAAGATAATCGAAAAAATCCAATGAATAGAGTGGGGGGGCTTAAAAATTAGAAGCTTAGGCTGTTTCTTGTAGAAGTGATCTTTTAAATCCTAATAACTCTTTCTGAACTTCTTTTCTACAGAGAAATTAATCAGGTTCATGAAGTTCTCATGTACGCCTAGTGTAATGTCTAATTTCAACTGATCGATCAGTTTTAAAATTTGGTCAGGCTGAAACTGCAAATCAGGAACAGAAACATACTTTTCGAAAAGGCCACCGATGCTTTTGTAGTACAACTGCTCGAAAATATTCAAGTTCTCGGGCATTTCTTCCATGTACTCGTAATCGCTGATGTTAAAGGATTCTAACACATCACCTACATAATCTTTGTGTAAGATTTGTTTCGGATTTACGATGTTGAGTTCTTTAATATCAGGATTTAAAAAGGCATATAAAACGGCTTTAGAAACGAAATCCACAGGAACAATGTTCAATCCGCTCTTTTTATCGATCCAAATTCTAAAATTCTCCAACGACTTACTGGCATATTTATCTAAAAAGATCGCCCAAGAATAAAATACATCAAACTTTGGGGTTTCAAAAAATGGGCTGTCTAACAAACGACCACAAATAATACTCGGACGTAGAATCTGAGCATTGATGCCTTTGGCGATACAGGTTTCTTTTACATAGAGTTCACACTCATATTTAGATTGCTCGTAGGGGTTTCTAAAACTAGTCACCTCATAATTCGAAATGCTATCGTCTACTTTTTGGGTTTGAATGCCAAAAGAGTAAGCCGTGCTGATGTACAAGAAACGAGTGACCCGCTGCGGCAATTGATCCAACAATTGCTTTGTCACTAAATAGTTTTGAGTGTGTACTTTCTCTTTAGAGTCAGTAGTGTGCAACAAACTAGTAGAGCCCGCACAATGAATCACCGTATCGAAATCGTATTGGTTTAAAGTGGCTGTATTAATAGAAGACAAATCATGAGAAATTACTGTTACTTTTTCTAAACAATCTGCTAATGAATAGTCGTTTAAAAAGCTTGGTCGTGATTTATCTTGTAAAATATCTAGTAAACGCTGTTGCGCCGACTTCTCGCTGTCTCTAATCACTACAAATAGGTGGTCTACCGTTTTTTCGACAATAGCTTTGCGCATCCATTCAAAAAGAATGTGACTTCCAACGATTCCAGTACTACCAGTTAATAGACAATTCATAAATCAGCTTTATACTAAATATAGTTTGCAAAAATACTATTACCATTCTTCATAAAGGTAGTTCCATCATAATGTTTATATATATCGTGTAAAGGTGTTTAATTACAATGGTTTGTATCCTTTTTAATCAAATTAATAGATAGCATTCTAACATCTCGTTTTAAGCAGTACCTTTGCCAGCTTAACAATGAACCATTGATGAACGCCTCGCTTCACGCTGATTTTAGTGAATGTGAGTTATTATTTTCATCAATTATTACAACGGTAGGAGGCACTAGAAAAGTGATTTTTATTGTGTGATTGAATCCACGAAACCATGAGTATAGAAGTAAATAGACCTGCACCGATAGCAGTCGATAAGGAAGTAGCAACCTTTGCCAATGATTCTGATATCAATCAGATTATTAAAACATTAGAGTCCGGACAACCGGTAGTTGTAAAGAAATTATTTAGCAATGGATTGGAGCTTTTAAGCACGCTACAACGTCACTTGCAAGCGTCTATGCCGAACAAAACATTCTTGGAGCAACGCGCTTATCGATCGGCTTATCACAAACTTTCCAACTTGATTTTGATAGAAATTGCGAATCATCAAATCAAAGTAAAAAAGGCGCCCTCTATTGGTTGGTTGGAAAAGTTGTATCCAGAGTCTGGCAATTTTTATTTGAGTTTTCCCCAAGTACAAGGCCTAAACAGTGCGTGGCAATGGTATACCAATGGGATTCAGATTCCGGTATTGCGGAATAAAATTCATCCGTATTATGGGACTTATTTCCCCACTCGTTTTGATCATTTGATTTTGTTTGACAACTGGTTGAAACGCTACGAAGGCCCAAAGAAAACAGCCATAGAAGTAGGAGTGGGGAGTGGAATTTTGTCCTTTCAACTCTTAAAGCATGGCTTTCAGAAAATCTTCGCAACAGATATTAATCCCAATGCCATTGTCGGTTTAACCGAATTTATGGGAGACACCAAACTGTCACGGAAGTTAGAATTGGACTATGCGCCATTGTTTGGAAAATGGGAAAAACAAACGGAATTGATTTTGTTCAATCCACCATGGTTACCACAACCAAAGACTACGGGCGGAAAAGAACCCGCTATTTATTATGATGAAAAGCTATTTCCTGAATTCTTCGCAGAAGCCAAAAAGCGGTTGTTGCCCGATGGAAAGTTGGTCATCATATTCTCAAATTTAGGGGAAATTACCAATTCGACTAAAGTGCATCCAATCAAGAAAGAACTTGAAAAAGGAGGTCGATTTAAATTGGAAGTCAGTTTGAATAGAGGAGTGAAGGCGGCATCAGATAAAACAAAAAGAGATCAACATTGGAGAGATACTGAAGAAGTGGAGTTGTGGGTATTGACACATTAGATAACGATTGATAGATAAACAAAAAAGACGCATTTCCAAATAGTGGAAATGCGTCTTTTTATGCTTCAAAAGAAAATCTATTTTTCAGTTTTAACTGTTTTTTTTAAGTCGAAAATGTCTGTTCTTCTGTCTCTTAAGTTACGAACGCTACCAAATTGATTCAACTCCCGCAATAAATCAATGTCGCAATCTGCGATTAGAATCATTTCGGTGTTGGTAGTCGCTTCAGCTTTTATACCATTGGCAGGGAACGAGAAGTCACAAGGCGTAAATACCATCGACTGCGCAAACTGAATGTCCATGTTGTGAACCTTTGGCAAGTTTCCTACACTTCCCGCTATTGCTACGTAACATTCATTTTCTATCGCTCTTGCTTGTGCACAATGGCGCACTCTTGAGTAACCGTTTTGAGTATCCGTCAAGAAAGGAATAAATAGAATGTCCATTCCTTCGTCAGCCAATAAACGACTCAATTCAGGGAACTCAGAATCGTAACAAATCAAAACACCAATTTTACCGCAATCGGTATCAAAAGTCTTTAATTCGTGACCGCCTTGCATTCCCCAAACTTTGGCTTCGTCAGGCGTAACGTGAATTTTTTCGTATCGCTCTACGGTTCCTTCTCGCTTACACAAATAGCCCACATTGTAAAGTAGATCGTCCTTTATTTCGGGCATACTACCAGTAATAATGTTGATATTGTAGGAGATGGCCAATTTAGAAAAACGCTTCACAATTTCTGGCGTGTGTTTCGCTAGTTCTCGAATGGCTTCAGATTCTGGCAAATGATTGTCTTTTGCCATCAATGGAGCATTGAAAAACTCAGGAAATAGGGCAAAATCAGAACGGTATCCGGATACTGCATCTACAAAGTATTCCGCTTGTTGCATCAACTCTTCCAAATCTTTGTACAGTCTCATTTGCCATTGGATTAAACCCAGACGAATGACTTTTTTCTGAGTATAAGCAACTGTTTTTTTCTTTTCGTAATAGATGTTATCCCACTCCAAAAGCACAGCAAATTCATTCGACGCTTCATCGCCTTCCAAATAACCTTTTAATACTTTAGAAGGGTGAAAGTCGTTAGACATCTGGAAGTTCAATACAGGATCGTAAATCTCCTTTCTTTTCACTTTTTCGATGTATTCTTTCGGCGAAAGTTGGTCTGCATGTTTGTGATAATTTGGAATCCGACCACCAAAAGCAATTCCTTTCAAGTTTCTTTCTTCACACAATTCTTTTCTATAATCGTACAATCTTCTACCCAATCTTAATCCTCTGTACTCAGACTTAATGAATACATCGATTCCGTACAAAATGTCGCCTTTGTTGTCGTGTGTTTTAAAGGTGTAATTGCCTGTAATTTCTTTGTAGGTATGGTGCTCGTCAAATTTATCGTAATCCACAATAATGGATAAGGCACATCCTGCCAATTGATCATTAATCTTTATAATGACCTGTCCTTCAGGGAATTTTTTGATGAGTGATTCTATATGCGCTTCTTTCCAATAAGAATCTGGCATATTGGAATAGGCTTCAATCATCACCGCTTTTAACTCTTTATAATCGTCAATGGTTAAATAACGAAGCTCAATATTTTCTATACTATCTTTCATGTTTTTATGATATACGATCTCTACTTTTTAATCAATTTATGGGTAAAGATACTATTTGTCCATTCATTCAGAAGTGGTCTAAATAAGATAGTGATAAATAAAATTCATTAAACTATAATGATTTAAATTTCATTCAATTAGATTGTCGATATTTAGATTGAATCTTTCTAATTATAAGAATATTTCAGGTTGGTTTTTACGACTAATATTTCTAATTAATCTACTCAAAATAGAGGTGATTCTATGCGTATTTTAATTCAAAAGAAAATCCATTTTGAGAATCGAATCCATTTAGTGAATTCGATAACTATTCTTCTTCATTCTCAATGTTCTCGCTCGTATAGTAATTCAATATTTTAATCAGAATGTCTTTTACTTCAACTACAGACTTTGAATGAATTACATTAAATGGAATTTCCCAGTTCTGATCTTTAATCATCTGAATCTTAAATCCACCGTCGTTGTCAGCTATGTTTCCATACCACCCCAAATCGATGATCATATTGTCTTCTTCAAACTTACATTGCAACAAATCCTCAAACAAATAATCGAGGTTATCCGATTCAGTATAACAGTTAACTGGATCGTAAGTATAGAATTCGTGATGAATAACTATGCAATCTGTCGGGAAGTCTATTTGTTGAAGTTCAATCATTTTGAAGTGTATATCGCGGTGTACATCAGCGAACAAATTTAGCTATTTTATTAAGGATATAGTTCCCGATTAAGGAGAACAACATCCATTTTTAATGTGAGCGGTATAATGAATTGATAGGTTTGGTATAAGGGTTTAATCCACCTTGTTCCATCGGTCAGCTTTCCACTCTTGCTGCTCTTTGCCAGTCAAAAAAGTCCAAGCTACTATTCGGCTTGTTTTGTTTCCTGTTCCCATAGGGATGGTTTTGATCTGTTTGGCATCGGTTTTTTCCAATAACTTATAGATTCCTTTCAAGTTAGACTCTTTAGAAACCAAGGTCGTAAACCAAAAACAGTTTTTAGAAAACTGAGAGCTATCGATAATAATATTGGCGATGAATCGATATTCTCCACCTTCATAAACCAATTCATTGCTGTTTCCTGCAAAATTGTGAACTGGGGCTTTATCAGTTTTTCCAGATAGGTTTTTCACTTTTCTTCTGGTTCCTTTTTGAGCTTCTTCAATGGATGCATGAAAAGGAGGGTTGCAAATCACAAAATCAACTTTTTCTTCTTTGCCCAAAATGCCATTAAAAATAGCCTTCGATTTCTTCTGAAGGCGACAATCCACTTTGCCAATCAACGAAGGGTTTGATCGGATGATGCTTTCTGCAGAGGCAATTGATTCTAGGTCAACATCAGTTCCGATAAAGTTCCAGCCGTATTCCGCAACACCTAAAATAGGATAGATGCAACTAGCTCCCACGCCAACATCTAATCCCACAATATGATCTCCTGTAGGAATTGCTCCATAGTTACTAACGCTCAATAAATCGGCTATGTAATGCAAGTAATCTGCTCTTCCAGGAATAGGAGGGCACAAATTTTCGTCAGAGAATTCCCAATGTTTGATGCCGTAGTAGTGGTGAAGTATGGCCTTGTTTAGCAATTTAACCGCTTCAGGATTCGCGAAATCTACAGATTCTACTCCAAATTTATTCAGTTGAACCGCATTTTTCAGTTTTGGAGAAACGGCAATTAATGCTTCCAAATCATATCGTTCTCTGTTTTTGTTTCGTGGGTGTAGGCGTGTTTTCTCTGATAGACTATTTTTGAATGACATGATTGGAGCGATTATTATGGAATTATTAGAATAGAGGATTCAAAAGGCAAAGGTACGTTACAAAATGAACTAGAAGATGCTATTAATGCTCATTTATAAAGAGTGTTTTTTTGAGATATATTGCAATCGATTGAAAAATAAGCTCAATGGAAGTTAAAGTGGTTTTTCAAGTCTAGGGAATCTGGTCACAAATTTTCTAGATTTTTTTTACGTTTTTGTCCGATTTCCTTGAAAAAAGTGGGAGATAATCCTGTTATTTTTTTAAACTGATTCGATAAGTGCGCAACACTGCTATAGTTTAATTTATAGGAAATCTCGGTGAGGTTTAGCTCATCATATAAAAGGAGTTCCTTTACTCTCTCTATTTTGTGGATTATTATATACTGTTGAATGGTAATGCCCTTAACTTCTGAAAATGTATTGGCTAGGTAGGTGTAATTATAGCCCAACTCATTGCTTAAGTAGTCGGAGTAATTTTCTTTCGGCACAGTATCGGAGTGATGAATCATTTCGGTAATGACATTTTTTATTCTTTCAATCAAGATTGCTTTTTTGTCATCCATGAGTTCTAATCCTGACTTTAACAAACTATCACTTAATTGAAGTCGTTGAATTGCTGTAATGTTTTCTAAAATTTCAACCATGCCTAATTCTACAATAACATATTTTACTCCTATTGTATTCAACAATTCTTGAACCATTATTTTGCATCGCAAACTCACCATATACTTAATGTATAATCGTATAGGTTTTGAAAAAACAAACTGATTCTTAGTAGACATCGCTCAATAGGTTAATTATTACAATCTATTTATTGCAATATAAAATGCTAATTAATATTCTTTAAATCTTCTCTTTTTACCTTAGTGGTAAATTAAAGTAGAAAGCACGGTTGTTACCAAAGATAGTCTTTGAAAGCTTGTCTAGCACTATCTTTGGTAACTTATTATCAAAACGGTTAGTAAGTTTTAAATGATAAATGGATCAAAAAAATACTTTTTTATTATTTGGAAAAGTGAGAATTCTTAACGAAATATCTCCCATTCAACCCGATAAGGCAATGGATAGAAATGCAGCATTATTGAGTGGATTTCTTTTCATTTATAGTCAATTGAAATGTGTGATTTATATAACAATTGACTTTTAATCTGTAATACTTCAAATTTGCTTTAGTCCCAACTTTGCATGCTGATTTTTTTCAGCCGCTACAACAGTATTGTATAATCAAAACAACTTGTATGAAAATTAAAAAATTGACATCAACAATTGCCTTGGTTGCCATCGTTTTATTTGCTGGCTGTAAGGATGACGACGACGACAACCTAACTCCAATTCCAACACCAACTGAAAGTCCCAAAGTTGTTGCCACTAGTCCGGCTAACAACGCAAATGATGTAGCGCATAATAAAATAGTTTCTGCAGGTTTTAGTGAAGCCATGGATGCGACTACATTTGACAACACTAGTTTTATTTTAAAACAAGGAACTACAATTATTGCAGGATCTGTTTCTTACTCAGGCTTAACAGCGACTTTTAAACCAAATGTAGCACTATCAAGTAATACCATTTATACAGCCACTATCACTACGGCTGTTAAGAATACAGCGGGGAAAGCACTTGCAGCAGAAGTATCTTGGATGTTTACTACAGGAGTAAACGCAACAGGTATGAATACAGTAAACCTTCGATCTGCTGAAAACTATGTAATTCTTGCTAAAACAGCCATTAATAATAGTCCAATTTCAGCAATCACAGGTGATATTGGCATAAGCCCAGCAGCAGCTACTTTCATAACTGGTTTTTCATTGGTAGATGCTACAGGATATGCTACTTCAGCTCAAATTACAGGGAAAGTATATGCAGCAGATATGGCACCACCAACGCCAATAACCTTGACCACTGCTGTAGATGATATGATACTAGCATACAATGATGCTGCGGGACGTTCCAATCCTGATTTTAGTGAATTAGCTACTGGAAATATTGGCGGAAAATTGCTTGTGCCTGGTCTATACAAATGGACAAATACAGTGACTGCACCAAAAAGTGTGGTCATCTCTGGTAGCTCAACAGACATTTGGATTTTCCAGATTTCAGGTGATTTAACCGTAAGTTCAGGTGTGAACATTACCTTGAGTGGTGGTGCTAAACCAGAAAATATTTTTTGGCAAGTAGCAGGAGAAGTAAGTATTGGTACGACCACTAACTTTAAAGGAGTGGTGTTATCAATGACAGGGATTACGTTGCAAACAAATGCAGTATTTACAGGACGAGCCTTAGCTCAAACGGCTGTAATACTTGATGCCAATACCATAACAAAACCATAATAACAATAGTTAACCAAACCGTGATTTACGATTCGTTAATCACGGTTTTTAATTTCCATTAATTCAAAAAATATAAAATGAAAAAAATATACTTTATTGTTACACTTATCGTTGCAACTGCTACAAGTGGATTTGCACAAAACCCAATAGAAAAAGGACAAGCACAATTGAATGCTGGTGTTGGTTTATCAAGTTGGGGAATTCCTGTATATATTGGTTTAGACTATGGAGTGCATCCAGATGTCACAATAGGAGGAGAGCTGTCTTTTCGATCCTATAATGATAATTATAAAAATGCGAAGTACAACCATTCAATTATAGGTGTTTCAGGAAATGCCAACTATCATTTCAACACATTGTTGGACATTCCAAGTAATTGGGACTTTTATGCTGGTCTAAACCTTGGTTTTTACTATTGGAACTCTCCAAATGATTATCGTGGCACTTACAACTCAGGTTTAGGTCTTGGTGCACAAGTGGGCGGTCGTTATTACTTTACTGAGAAATTCGGAATCAACCTTGAATTAGGCGGAGGAAGTGTCTTTTCAGGAGGAAAGTTCGGAGTCTCATTCAGACTTTAAGGTCAATCAGTAACGTGTTTTTTAAATAGAGCTGTTACGATTTTTAACTCCTGTCAATCGTATTATACTTTGAAGGAACCACTAATGTGTTATTTTTAATGATATGTTCGGAAAGGTTGAAATGAATTTAAATAAATAGAGCGAACTAAGGAAGGTTACAAGATATCCTATAAAAAGGTCAATAAAGCAAATTTTAGGCGTTATTGACCTTTTTGTGCGACTCAATCATAGGTTTACAAAAATGGATTATTGAATCGATTTCAAGATTAAATCCTATTTTACTCCGCTAAATCTACCAATTATGAGATTATTAATAAACCTAGCCCTATTCGTTTGCATTTTTAATTTTTCCAAAAGCAATGAAGTGCAGGCGCAAACCACTGCTCCGGGTTATGTTTCCTTCAATTTAGGAAAGTCACCAGTACCTTCTCAAACAAAGCAGGAATTGACGCTTTATGGTTGCAATACCATGGTAAGAATTACCACCAACGATTCCGTTTTGTACGTTACAACTGACTCCGTTTGGCGAAAAGAGAAGAGTTTGACTTGGGACTCATCAGGTCAAGTTTTTGTTGATATTCCTTATGGTACTTATGGAAAAGGGCAAAACCAATATTTCGTTTCTAAATACTACATGGCTTCACCTCCTGTGTTTGAAACTAAAGTGTCATCAAAGAATATTAAGGATAGTGTCAAAATAGCAAATATCGGCCTTGTCATTCCTGATCAGTTTACCTTTTTTGGTGAGAAGCCAGTTCAAATCGTTCATTTAGACTACACCATATTAAAGCCAGTTTACTTGAATTATGTGGGAGTTAATTATGACTATACATCTGGAAAGGAGAAAAGTTGTACAGACTTAGGCATCGATTTAGTGCCATTGAATATTCAGTGTGCTGATTTTGCTTGGATAGATAAAAAAGGTTCAGAAATATTAGGAGCAAAGGGCGCCTCAGGAATTGGAAGAGTAAGAAACGAAGACGGACAGCGACAAGTTTTTCTACCTAGTTATGTGAGTGATAGTACCAATTTTCTAGATTGTGAGATTACTATTCTGGACGATATTATTAAAGGCTACGAAGTGTTTTTTGCCACCGACCAAGGTCAAGTAAAGAGTCTGAATTTGACCGATTTTCATAAAAATAATTCCAAAAACGGAAAGATAAATTTGACTTGCAAAGCACGAACACAACTTCCTGTTGGATGTAAGGAGAATGTAAATAAGTAATTGTAGTTTTTTTAGTTTGAATTTTTAGCTTTTATTTTCACAATTACTCTTGAAAAAATATTTGACAGTTCTTGGTGTCATGATTCTATTTTTATGGTTGGAGTAAAGCTGAAATTCTTGCCTTTTTAACCTTGAAACGAATTTGGGGATAGTAAGTGTTTTTGTGGTCTTGTTTCATCTTCAGTTACAATTGCTGAAACAATACTCTGGATTGCTTTTCTGAAAGTGATTTATAAAGTATTTGATAACCAACTTAAATCTTCTTAATTGAAGATTTCAATCTATCCTTTAATATATAGTGATGTAGAAATACCTGTTTTACAGAAATTGGTATTTCTACTCTAATACATCCAAAACTTTCATCAGAGATTTGTTAGGTATTCAAAAACACAATATTTGATTGAGTAGCTACTATCAGTTTTTGATACTACAGGCGGGATCTGAAAAGCCTATTTTAAATAGAGTAAGAAAACTAAAACTATACCATCATGTCAAATTCTAATATGTTAGGCGCATTTTCACCTTATTCTTGTGATATCAGTAAAGAAAGTAAAGCTGCTTTCGATGAAGCTTTAAAAGGACTTCTTGGAGTAAAATACACTCCAGTAGCAGTGTCTCAGCAAGTAGTAGCAGGTATGAATTACCACTTTTTCTGTAACACAGAAGCAGTGACAAGATTTCCTGTAACTGGAGCTGCGATAGTAACCATTTACAAGCCGCTTAAAGGTAATGCGCACATTACCAACATCAAGGAAATTAATTAATAACACATAAAACTTAAAACTATGCAACCTATACCTATAAAAGTAAAAAAAGTAACAATCTATCTATATATCAACCCACTTGAACCATTAAGTGAAGTGATTTTAACTGGAGGAACTGGCACTTATTCAGTAGGCACTTTAGGATTGAATTCTTTTTATAATCTAAATTTAGATTCTGAAGGGAAAGTAACCAACCCATTGAATGTACATGGAAAGTACTATGCCACATTTGAAACAGAATCTGGAAGTCAATCTACAACGCCTTGGATGTATTGTTTGAACAACTCAAAAAAACCTGAGTTTGGTAGAACGATTCGTATGATGGCGGCAGATGCAGCTGATGCAGGTGTAAATGTAGCTCATGAGTCAGGTTTTATAACACTTGGCGTATTAACGAACATTACAGTGACTCAGTCTTTTCCTCCTCCCGCAATTGGAGTACGCTTGTTGATCACCAATGGAACAGGAAATATTATTGCCACGAAAATTGGTACACCTCACGAAATGGGCGTACAAGTAGATTCAGGCGATTGGACTGGTCCTATTTCAGCCGGATCTAAAAATATCATGATCTCTGGTAAAACTAAAAATGGAGAGACCTTTTCTCAAGAAGGATATACTGCTATATCAGGAGGAAAGCCATCCATTTTTTTAAAGGAGTTCTTTCAATAAACTAGAAGATACACCTACTATTTAAATCTAAAAACCCCAAAAAATCAAATTGATTTTTTGGGGTTTTGTTGGTTATGATTTCTTTTAATTAGTAGTAATATGATTATTTATTTTGAGCTTTATCCTTTAATAATTTCAACTCATCCATCCAATCTTGCCTTGCTTTTTCAATCAATAGTTTCCTTTCTGCTTTCAATCTCTTAAGGTAAGCTTCGTCTATCACTTCGTCAAGAGCAAGAGGAATCGGTGGGGTATAACATCCTAAACAAAAAGGGTTTTGGTAACTTCTTGATGCTAAGCATTGGCTGATATCAATGTGATTTGATCGATCATCTAATTTTGCATAAACAATCCAAGATCCACTTACATTAGGAAAACTAGAACAGGATGTGAAAGCATTACCTTCAATGGTGTCTGATAAAAATTGTCCTTTAAAAAGATCTTTTATTACAAAAGAATAAGTCAGATTAGATGTATCATAATTGACCATTTCACCTAAAAAAATAATATCAGAGTATTCATAACTTATTTTTCTTAGACTCTCAAGCGAGCCAAAACTTTTGCAGTTACATGCAAAAGTTTGCCCTTGATGCAGTAGGAATAAAAGAATTATTGCTTTCTTGATGTAAATCATAAAATTAAATGAGTTTTTACTAATCATAATTTAGAGGTAGATTTCATGTCCATACTTCGGAGTAGTAATTTTTATTTCAGTCTCACTTCTTTCTTGAAGTGTAATTTTTAATCCTTTTTCAAATAATGTCTCATTCTCTTTTTTGTAAATCTCTTGATCTTCGGTCTCACAATTTTCAAACTCTTTTTTCACAATCATTTTCCCCGTTGAAATATTAAAATCGACTTGTTGCCAATATTCACAGGGTTTTCCGTTTAGACTACTGTGACCGATTAAATAAAATTCTTCATTCTGAAAGCGATATTTATCCGTAAATCCCCATTTCCAGCTGCTTCCACCGCTTTCACTAATCAATAGGATTCCATTTTTAATTTCTATTTCTTCGAATGGGTCACCCATCATCCCTCCGTCTCTGCTACCCAATAAAGCTTGAGCAGACTTTTTCCATGTTACCCATCTGTCGTTTTCAAGTTTGTAGATGATTAATTCACGAGGTACACTTTCATTTTTATTTTCAGAACCTGTATTATATGCTACGACAAGTTCTCTTTTCGAGTCTTTATCCAAATCTCCTGAAATCGAGTCTAAAATTGAATAACTGTTAGGAATAGGCAGTTCTTGTCCTTTTGCAAACTGAATTGCAGTCAATAAGAATATAAATAGGTAAATCTCTTTTTTCATTTTATTGTAGGTGTGTTGGTGCGATTTTAGTTTTTGAATTCTCTTGGATTTTCCACCGACTACCGAAGATAATAAAATAGCAATGACTAATGGGAGGAAAGACGGAAAGAAAGAACTGTTGCAGGGAATTTGAGAAGTTTCGTCTAAATCATTTATTCTCCATAAAAAGTCCAATTAATACTGACTTTCTCTTTGCTGTATAAGCTTTGTATTTTTTCGATGATTGAATATTTGTGTGCTGAACCACAAAGAAAAACAGCCTTATTGAACTGATTATTTTCGCAATATGAATATATGCTTTGCATCATTGAATTTTCATAATTATCAATTGCTGCGTCAACTGCTTTAATCAGTTCATTATTATTAAGAATGTGGTTTTCAAAAATCCTCATTTTCTTGTGCCATTCCATACATATTTGACCATTCAGAAACTTAAATCCTTTGGTTTTTACTAATGAATTAAACTCATCAAGCATCTTTTGAAATTGATGATTTGTATATATATACTGGTATTTATGATCGAATACATCTAACATGTCACATTTAAGAACAGGAACATATTCAAATAAGTGATTTATGGAGTATTTCTGAATAGATTCTAACTCTAGCTTTTGATGATATACCCCAAAATTTTCATAATTTATCTTTTGATAGTTTGAATAAGTGTTATTAAGGGCTTCTAGAAATATTACATCAGGACATTTTTTTTCTAAAATTTTATGTAATTCATCAGCGTTGCACTTGCCATTATTTTTGTGAGTGGTACTAATAAAGGTTATGTTATGCCTTTTCATAGTTGTTAGTATTGAAGATTTGATTTACAACGATTACTGCTCTAGTTATTTTTTAAGTGTCAGATAACCAAATTTACTTTAGTTGTTTTTAGCAGGAATTACTAGTTTCAATATATGGAGTTATTTATAATACCTTTCAATTTTTTGTTCAACGCTTTCTTCTAGTGATAAATAAAAAATGGCAGCCCAAAATCGTAAATCTAAATTTGAAAAATCCAATTGTTCTTGCTGATAGAACATAATATTGAATATATTTAGTCCAGTTACAGAACCTGATAACTCTATTTCATCATATATTTTTTTAAAGTCCTTGTCATCATTTTTCAAGAGTTTGAAATAATTCATAAGACTACCTCTTGTATTTGCATCAATTGAATGGAATCCTTTAGGATTATAAATTGTTGTATCTTTTGTTTTAATCCATTTCAGCGCCTTATCCTCCCAAAGCTCCTTAAAAACTGAGGAGTCAAGTTTATTGAAGAAGTTAAATTTATGCTCTTCATCTAATGCTTCTCGGCCTATTCCTGGATCAATAATATTTCTTGCGATTGAATCAAAAAAAATATGGTAGGCTTTTTCTAAATTTTTAGTTGAAGTTTTAGCTAAAGTCAAGCTGTCCATAAAATCTAAAACAAGACTGATGCCTTCTAACTCCTTCTCATTGAAAGCTTTTTTCATTGATTTCGACAATAGTTGTTCATTAGAATAACAATTCAACCCGAATAGAAAGGCAAGGAACAGGATTACTATTTTAGACATATCGATTATAACTTGTTGTTATCGCCAAAGTATGGTGCTTAGTGAGTTAAGTAAAGATACAATTTGAATCAAACTAAATAGCAAATTAGTAGCGCAATTTGTTTGTTCAAAATCTACCATTTTGAGGTCAAAAACAGTTTTAAGGGCAACTTGCTCCTAGTTCACAGGGATAATATCCATTGTTAATTAATACAGAATATATAAAGTCAATATTGATGTAAGCTATCCAACATAGTAGCCCTATTGTTAAAAGTTTAAGAGGATCGAATAAGTTTGATTTGAGATTTCTAAGAATATTAAAAATGACAAGAGAATATATAAGTAAAAACACAATCGGAAAGACAAAAAAGTAATATCCTTTTATTCCTTCAATCCACATAATTAAAATTGTTAGGAAGTGAACAATTAAATTAATAACTCCTATAATAATTGATGTTTTTTTTAAAAATTTAATTACCGCAGTAAATTTCATTTCTGGAATTTATTTCATAATTAATTGAATACCAATTTGAGTTTTGTGATAGTGGTGTGTGCCACCACTATATTTTCTATATATGCTAAAACTAGTCTAAATGGCGTTAACAATATCCAATCTCTCCTATTCATAATGTAATTGCTTTTTAAGTTGAACTATTTTTTTATTGATGATGTAAAGTAGAATGAATCCGAAAATGCCAAAACTACAATCTATTATTTGCCATAAAATTGGAATGCCTCTGAAATAACCCGCTATAAAAGCAACCGGAAAAATGGCTACACAGGCAATCATGCCATATTGGATTACCCAATTATTTTCAATTGGGCTTTTAAGGGCACCCACAAAAAATAGGGCAATTATTAAATGACCAAAGGCTAACCAATCGTAGCCATAGCTAATAAATGGTTGGTTGTTGTTTAAATCGGCTAATACGTTGTGAACATGGTGTAACCAACCGTTGATTATAGGGCTAAAATTAAAATAGTCGAGTAAAAGCCTCAATTCGGTTTCTACAAAAAAAGCTGTGATTCCGCTAAAGGCAAGAGAAATTATAAAAAATAGAATCAGGTTTTTGATTTGTATTTGAAGGCTTATTGGATTTGTCATGGTATTAGTTTTAAAGCACTCCCCTTATTTCCAGGGGAGTGCAGGTTTATTTATTCGTTTTCAAAATTTAGTTTGTACCAATTAATGTTTCTAGTGAAATACATGGTCGCTCCAAGTATGAGCAATAGGCCAATACTTCCCATTAGCAAGGCATAGTCTGCCATTTGAAGGGTTACAAACAAGAAGCTGTAAATTGCAGTAAGAACTGCCACTAAAAGCAATGACATTTTTTTATTCTTAAACATACTTAAAGAATACAGACTAATCATGCACACAATGCCTATGGTAGAAATTCCAAAAGCGAAGTTGAAATCGGTATGTTCTGTAATGGAGACTAGAAGCACATAGAATAAACAAAGTGCCAATCCAACTAAAATGTATTGGAAAGGGTGAATTTTTCGCTTGTTAGAAATCTCTACCAAGAAGAAAATTAAGAAGGTTAAGCAAATCGTCATTACCGCATATTTGGCTGAGCGCATGGTTTTCTGATAATCATCAAGTGGTAATAATAAGTCGCAACCAAATGCCTCTCCTCGAAGGTTAGGTGGAGTGGTTGTAGATAACCAAGTTTTAGGAAAGTTTCTGTTCAACTCTAAAACCTTCCAATCAGCCGTAAACCCCGCTTCGTTTAACGCTCTATTATCGGGTAAAAATTTTCCATTGAAACTAGGAGAACTCCAAGTAGAATTAAGGTTGACTATGGTATTGCTGCCTAATGGAACAAATGACAGCTTTTGACTTCCGTTTAAATTCAAGTTAAAGTCAAATTTCACCAAATCGCCTAATTTAAAATCATTGGGTAGGTTAACAGTTACACCAGTTTCTATAATTGATTTTATTTTAGAACCAGGCTCTACCGTCAAACTTTGGTTGTTCCATTTTACTTTTACCTTGTTTTTTATACCTCGTAAATCAGATATCCCGACCGTCAGAAATGCCTTATCTAAATCGATACTTTTTAGGTTGGTAGAATCTATTTCGTGATTTAGGTTAAAATTTCCTGAAAAGTGGAGGTCAGATTTATAAACTACGACTTTGTAGATTCCTCTTTTTAAAGTTTCAGGGTCAATTTTTCCAGCAACATTTAAGTTCTCAGGAAGGATATACCAATATTTGATCTTTCTATTTATTTTTTCTCCTTCAATCCATTCGTACGTTAAAGGAATGGTTAAAAGTGGGCCATTAACTTGTTGTTCTTGAGCCCATTTATTACTTACTTCACTAATTGCTTGTTTGTTTAAATGTTCTCGTTCTTGAATTATGGACTGAATCATAGAAGTGGGAATTAACAGCAAAAGCATAATAACGGTTATGACTACCAGTTTTATGGTTACGGAGTTTTTCATCCAATTGGTTTTGGTTGGTTCGGATTGTTTTACCTGAGGCTTTTCTTGGTTTGTGTTTTTCGGGTTGTTTTCGTTTCCTAGTTCCATATTTATTGAGTTTAAAAGTACTTTGAAATTCAAAGTAAATGATTAAAAAATATATTAGTTTCCGTTTATTAATTTTTCTAATGCAGCTAAATGTTGTTTAAATAATTGTTTCCCAAGTGCAGTAACTTGATAACTTGTTTTGGGTTTTCTACCCACAAATTCCTTGCTTACTAATATCAATTCTTTCTTTTCTAAAGCGATTAAATGACTTGCCAAGTTTCCATCGGTTACGTCTAGGGTTTCTTTCAAACTATTGAAATCTACCGAATCGTTTACCATGAGAATAGACATGAGTCCGAGTCGCACTCGGCTTTCGAATACCTTGTGTAAATTTTCTATCATGTTCTATCGTACTTCAAATACATGGAGGCTCCGTAAATTATATGCAATAAGCCAAATCCTAAAGCCCAAAATAGGAGTCCGTAACCTATAAAATAGCTGCTGATTAAACCAAGTATTATTTCAAAAACGCCTAGGTATCTTATATCGTGTAAAGTATACTTGCTCGCATTAATTAAGGCCAATCCGTAAAATAGAAGGGTGGTAGGGGCAACCAAGCCAAATAATTCATGCTTAATTAGTACTAAGGTAAATAAGCCACCTGTAACTAAAGGAATAGATAAATTAATAAGTAAACGTTGACTTGTTTTACTCCAAAGGCGTTGTCCTTTTTTACTTGCCTTTTTAATAGTTAATAAAATTCCGAAGCCAATGGCTACTACTATCATGATAACACCGGCAAGCATTAACTCTTTTATTACTTCATGGTTTATGGTGTGCATGTTTAAACGAACCATGCTTGGGTTATCTCGAGTAGCTGCATTACTTATAGTCCAGTAGGCATAAAGTGAACCGCACAAGGCAGTTATTCCTGCAATTATTCCTGAAAGCCCGCTTAATGAGATGAAACGAGAAGACTGCTCCATCATGTTGTGAATTTGGCTTAGCTGATCTAAGCTTACTTTCTTTATATCTTTTTCTTCCATTTAAAAGTGCTTTGAATTGCAAAGTAAATACTTTTTATTCAATTATTGCAAATTTGGATTGAAGTTTTTTTGAATTGTTTTGGGAGGAGGGATTTAGGGTGGTGGTAAGCTTTTAAGCTAACCAATAAGTTTGTGTAGAGAAACTATATAAAGTGTATTTTGTGGTTGGTAGAAGAGTGTGTAATCTTCTTGTTTTTTTAGTTAATTATTGTTTTCTACGGTTTCGGCTATGGACAGTGTGGGTTTTGAAACCGCGTATTTGTCAACCGGTATGGATGATTATTGTGTGCAAAATGCTCATCTTTAACGCAAAGCTCACTTTGTCTTTAAGTTAGTATTAGCAACAGTTTTTATTTATTACAAATTACAAATACAGGTTCTTCAGAATTATTCCCAAAGTCAAGTAATATTTCGTCATTTTCACCCATAATTATTCCGGTTAACATGAAGTGTCCACGATAAGTAAGAGTATCAATGTTATCTTCTAAACCGTCTTGTTCACCATTAATTAATGGTGTTTCTCCAACATTTGTTGTATCCGATTCTCTAAAAAATGTTTTGAATTCTCCGATATCACAGAGATCTACTACTACTATTTCGTTAATTGGTAGTGAGGAAGTATCTATTTTCAGCTTTAGGATAATTCCATTTTTAAATTCCTTATAAAATTGAAATCTATATAGGTCGTAAAGTTCAACTGAAAATCTATCAACTGACTTAATAATAATTTTGGCTTTTATGTCATTATGAAATGTAGTATTGTCACTTTTTGTAACAGTCTTGCTTGTAGAGCATGAAATTAATAGTACACTGATAATGATTTGTAAAACGGTTCTCATAATTGCCACCAACATCCAAATAAACTACGCGTTCCATTTATTCACTTGAATTCAGAATGTATTATTATAGTAGTTAGTTATTATTTTAACCCACCAAGATACGCCATTCTTTAAAATAAAATGATAGGTTGTTGAAAAATAAAGTGTTAAAAAATTGGCAATTTGTGATGACTTTTGAGCCAAGCACTTAGAGAATACTAGGCTTTCAGTACTTTTTGACTTTGAAAGTCAACATATTTTTTTGAAAAACAAATTTTAAATGAACCAATGTGAGCCACCTAATCAAATGGTTGGTGCCATTTTTTAGATTTGAGTTAAATCAAATGCGTATTTATAACTAATCACATTTTTCTCCTGTTCATTTTCTTTCCACGCCTCTTCCAAATGGCTTGTTTCAATGATGTCATTTGTGGTGGAATCTTTAAATACTGAAGCAACTTTATTTAAAACAGCCATTTCTATTTCTGTAAACAACTCTGAATTAAAAGGCCTTTCTTTTCTTGCCTTAAATTGTTCACCTGTATAGCCTTGCGGGAATTGTTTGTAATGAATCTCTACGTCATTATTATTCGATAGGTATTCAAAAATACTTTGAAAATTATTAGGAACAGGACCCATATCAATCGCTCTATACCTCACACCACTAATAGAAAAACAACTTTGTTTAAACATCAAGAAATCGGCATAGAATAAAAGTTTATTCATTTTAGTTTTAAATGGTTCAATTTGTTCGGAGAAAAACACAACCATTTCTGTGAATTTTTCAAAATTAGGATTCCTATATCCGGAATATACATCAGCTAAATGGTCTCCTAATAAATAATCTTTTAAATTAAATTTGAAACTGTTACGTTTTCTGTCTTCAATTAAACTTTGTGCTGTATTTTTGAGTTTCACCTTCGTTTTAGCATCCAATGAATCACACAGTTCGACCAACTCAATGAATTTCTTCGAATCATCAATCATTTGAATTAATCTCGCATTGGATACAGCGGGCATTTCTCCCGATTCGTATTGACGATAACTATTTGCTCCAAAGCCTAAAATAGTAGACATTTTGGTCGCTGATATATTATATTTAGTACGAATTCGTATTATTTCATCTGGAAATGGAATGTTGAATAAATCACGATATTGATTATAAACTTGATTCATATTCACTTCATCTAACCCTCCTGTAGTGAATTGCTCACCGCTATCTTCACATTTGTAATAATGAAAAACAACGTCAAATGATTCTTTTCGAAAATCGATTGATCGTTTTTCTTTTGTCAATATCATCTCTTTACCTGTAATTGGACTTTTCATAATCTATTATTTTAAAGGATATTGCATTTTATTTTCTGCTAAATGAAAGGAGATACAAATGACACTACCCCCAAACGCTCCAATAGTAATCTTAATGTAAACCTCTTTCTTCTTAATCGTTTTTCCGAAAACCCACATATCAGAACCTCCATAAAGCTTTTCTTCAAGTGGCCCTTCGCTATAATCTTTGGTTTCTAGTGCTTCTAAAGTTGTTTTTCGGTCAATTGGACGAAATTCTAAATCAACCAGAGCTTGAGCATTCTTACCTCGATCATCCCGAAACAGAATGTCCCAAAATTTCATCTTCTCCTTAAATTCTTTTAGAAATGATGCTACTTCCTTTTCAGTGCTCATCGTCTTTTTTGATTGTACAAATGTAATAATAAATACATATACACAACTTTAAAAGTTTAAATATGTATTTATTCGGCTAAAATTTCAACTTTATAGTTAATTTTTGTAAGTAGCTTTATTTTCTTTAAAGTATAATTAAGATCACTGTTGTCCGACAAAAAATAAAAGCATACTAAATTAAAATAGATATTAAAACATATCTAACTTGTAATCAACTCTCAATTCATTGAAAATAAAATATCCATTCAATTAATGTTAAATAGGGCTTACTTTTTTTGATTTATATTTTTCATTTTTTTGTCCGCCAAAAAAACGAAACAAAAAAGGTACTGTTTTAAAATCCAAGTAAAACAGGAAAAATATTTTATTTTTGTATTTCTAAGGAAGAACGGTTTCGATTATTCTATCCTGCGTAGCTTCACAGCCTTCTGTGGAGCTACTCTTTATAACAAAATTACTATCATAATTTTCATCCTTTTTCCATAGAGTATAAATTAAGAGCAGTAGTTTTCTCTGTATTGCTATCTGCCCTATCATTTTAGATGGTTTCTTCTCAATTATTCGCAGGTAAGTTTTTTTCAAGTTTTCATTATACCTGCACGCTACCATAGCAGGAAAATACAAAGCATTTCTGATGTATCGGTTCCCTTTTTTAGATATTCTTGTTTTACCTTTTATTGATGTTCCTGACTCTCTCTGTACTACATCATAACCTGCGTAACTAGCTAACTGTTTAATATTTTTCACAAACTGAAATCCAAGAGTCTCTGCAATAATAGTTGCTATAGTAAGTATTCCAACTCCTTTTATAGTCAGTAGTTTATCTACTCTAGCACTCAATTGCTCATCTTGTCTAATCAGTTTTTCTATCTCTTTCTTTATTTGAGCAATTTGTTTGTCTATTTCTTTAATCAACTTAGTATTACTTCTATGAATTAACTTCTGAACATCATGTGCACTTTCTTTACTGTGCTTGATGTTGCCCAAGGCTGTTTTTTGTTCCTGTAGTTGAACATAGTATCTACATAAGTTTCTAAGATGTAAGTAGGTTTCATTTGGTTTAATCCATTTCTTATGCATTCTCTCAACCCCAAATTGACTTAACACTTTTGCATCTAATTCATCCGTTTTAGTTTTAATGTTAAGACTTGAAAAATAATGCTTTGAAGTGTTGGGTAAAACAACATGAACTACTTGCTTAATATCATATAAATGATAGGCTAAATTCTCATAGTAAACCCCTGTAGCTTCCATTAGAAAGCTTATTGGTAAAACAGGATCTTTGACTTTCCTTGTCCATCTTACAAGTTGATTAAAGCCTGTTTTGTCATTCTTGAATTTCTTTACATCACTGAATTGTATGTGTCCATCTTGTTGTAATAAACAGAAACAAGCCGTGAAGCTGTCTTTGGAAATGTCAATTCCAATACACTGTTTTTGTACTCTCATAACGATTTATGAATTAATGTGGTTATCGACTAATTCTTCCTCGTTTTTCCTTTTCTCTTATACAAGCTAGCTCAATGGCTGCCTTAAGTACTGTTCAAACTCCAAAGAATAAAAGCATACGGACCAATCCTTTTTTACGGTATAGATTCAATATCTTACCTAGCCCGTCTTCGTCTCGTATGCAAGTCGATTATACCTTGTTTGAACAACAATATAATCAACCTTTAATAATTCTTTGTAAAAATAAAAGCTCGTCCTTTGAATTTTTATTTCTTTCAAATTTTATATATCCTAAGTTCAGCCGGGTGATCTCCCATCACAGATTGGAGCTTCCCGGTTTCTCTAAGGAATCATTTTATTTTCCAAAAACAAAAATTCAAGGGACAACATCAAAATTTGCATTTGTTTTCAATTCGAAATTTTAATCGGACAATAAATTAAGATACAAATTACCTAGCCACCACTATCTTTTTCACCACTCTAGAATCGTTTCCATTCAGTGCAATAAAATAAATCCCTGGCTTTAATTGAGACACATCAACTTTGAAATTTTTATCCACGGTATTCTGTTGCTGAATCATTTTACCTGCAGCATTCAGGATAGAGACTGAAGTAGCTTTAAATACACCGGTTTCTATATTCACAAAGCGATTCGCCGGGTTAGGGTAGAGGGCGACTTGGTTGTCCAAGTACAACTCACGGCTTCCAATAATAATCGGACTCAATAGGCTGTCTAGATCAAAACTCATCATACTTCTGGCGTGTGTTCCGGCAATTAATCTATTGGCCACATAATCTACCTCAATGTCGTTTACAGGTATCATTGGCATGTTGTTCCCTATTCGATGCCAGTTGATTCCTCTATTGTAGGTAACGTAAACACCCACATCTGAAGCTACAAAAAGAACAGAGTCGTTGGTATTGTCTAATATTTCCACATCGTTCAATGCAAATGGAGGCAAATCGCCCGTAATAGGCGTCCAATTAGTTCCTCTATCCAACGAAAGGTGGAGGTGAGGAGTGTTTTGAAAATCAAGGTAACCTGAATGAGAAACTACCACCAAATTGGTGTTGGTAGAAGAAGTGTTTAAGGCCGTTACATATCGATTCGGCAACCCATTGGTAATATTGGTTTTTACACCTGAAATTGCATTTACTCGCCAAACATTTCCATCGCCCGTTCCTGCATAAAGTAAATCCCTGTCCACTTTAGATTCACAAAGTGCAGATCCAAAACTGTTGGTCATTGTGGAGGTTCCGTTGTTTAAGATTCCTGTATGTACAGGAGTGAAAGAACCGAAGGGGCCATTGTTGGTAGCGAAAATTTGGTCGGATAAGCAGTAGAGCTTATATTTGTCAAATCGACTCATAATGAATGGCATGTCCCAGTTTCGGTCAGCGCTTACCCCATTATCAAAATTATAATTGGCAAAACTCGAACTGGTATCAAAACTGTACAAATTACCATATTGTGTTTCACAGTAATAAATACTTGGATTTACCGGATCGTAGATCATCTGAAAACCATCGCCACCAAAAACCCGCTTCCATTGGTCGGGTTGAGTATAAGAACCCTCACTTGTCCCATTGTCTTGAACGCCTCCGGCATACACATTGCTTAAGTGCGGATTGATGGCAATACGATAAAATTGATTGTTCGGAATCAAATCAATATCTACCCAATTGTCGGGGTCGGTAATGACATCAAAACCTTTGTAAAGGCCACCATCTGTTGCCAATAATACTTTATTTTGGCCATAAAAAACCAAGTCGTGTTTATCGGCGTGTACTTCATACGTTTGCCAATCGGGTACAGTTTGGCTAAAAGTGATCCCTGAATTCGGAGAAGTAAATAGTTCTACGCCAAGCAACCACACTTCATTATCATCGGTAGGGTTGACCCGAATTTGACCAAAATACCATCCAAAACCACCGGTGTAACTTGGAGGAAGATTAATGGCCGGTTGTTTCACCCATGATTGACCTGCATTTACACTCAAATACAAACCTTCGTGATTGAAAGTTGAATCAACTATTGTCGCGTAGATTTTATTTGGGTTTTGTTGTGAAATAGCTAAACCAATTCTACTTACTGGAAAGTTGGGAAGGCCATTGGTTAGTTTGGTCCAAGTTGTACCTCCATTAACGGTTTTCCAAATCCTACCATCATTTCCTGATGCGACACTTTTAGCTGAAGTTCTTTCTCGATTGAAGTAACTCACGTATAAAACTTGTGGATTAACTGGATCCATCACCATGTCGATAGCGCCTGCGCTGCTGCTAACATTGTGCACGTTTTGCCAGGTAATTCCCATATCTGTTGATTTGAACACTCCTCTTTGTGAGGAATTGATACGTGGATTTCCTAGTACCGATGCCCAAAGCACCCGATTGGTTGAATCGATAATGAGTTTAGAAACGATTCCTACATTGTTTAATCCTGAGGATTGCCATGTTTTTCCTCCATCACGGCTCACTTTTACGCCATCGCCAATTCTGCTCCAACTGCCAAAATTGCGATCGCCAGTAGCAGCAAAAATTGTATTGGGGTACAATGGGTCTTGGATGATATCGGAAATGCTTAGAAAAGCAAAATCATCAGTGATGGGAAACCAAGTTGTTCCTCCATTATTCGTTTTAAAGATTCCTCCGGCAACCATGCCGGCAAAAATGGTGTTAGTGTCTCTAGAATCTACTAATAAACAATTGATTCGACCTCCAATATTGGTTGGCCCTTCCGTTCTCCATTTGCTAGAAAGCCCTGATTTATTAAATTGGCTGAGCGCCGCTAAATTTGCTTTCTCAGCTAGTTTCACACTCTGCTTGTAATTTTCTGTTTGTGGACTCGTAGACGGATAAGACCATTTACTCTCCCAATAATCAGAAGGGATTGCTTTTTCTACCAAGTGATCCTTCGTTTTCTTTTCGATAATAGGTTCAGTATCAGTTTTGGAAGAATAAAAATAGATGACTCCTAAAACCAATAGACTAGCAGCGATTTTTAATGTTTTCATAATTCAGTAAGATATAGTTGTGTTGTTAATAGTAGACACGAAATAATGGTGTTCCGTTGCATTTTAACCGATAAGCGTTTAAATAGAGTGGAAGTGAACAGGGTCAAAATGGAATTAAACGTCGGTTCCATTTAATCGATTGAGGTTATAGATTTAATTGTTCTATTATTCAACTCAACAAGATACTTTATTTTTTAAAACAAATTGATAGTTAGTTGAAAAGTAAAGTGTTGAAAAGAGGCGTGAGGTCTTTATTGTTTGGGGCTTTTAAGTTTCCTATTTGATTTTTCTTGCAACTCAACATTAGTTACATTGAATTCTTGATTCAGTTTTGATGACAACTGAGTAAGTAAAGTGTCATAGGGGGGAGATTTTCTTTTACCAAAAACTCCGTTATATTTTAATGTTAATGTAATACTACTGTCTTGATTATCTGTCCAATATTTGAAATAGTGATAGGGATTTCCGAAAAACCCAAATGTGTCAGTTTGAGCGTATTTATCATCAACCATAAGGTTATGTGCTAAGGATAAATCGCCGATTGTCTTTTTTAGGGCTAATGTAGTTTGTTTACTCTCCGTAGTTGAAGAGATGTGGTATTTTACAACATAATTAGTAGAGTAAAAACAGGAGGTTAATCCGATTGTAATACTTACGATGAGAATGATCTTTTTAATGAGTCCCATTTATTTACTTTGAGAAGTTGATTTTTGATTCTAGATAGAATTAGATATTTTGTAATCTAATTTGGGCTCAGAAGAAATTTCATATTGTGTGTCAATTTTGATTGAACCTTTTAGATTATCAGAAATCTCATGAATATAAATGGGTGTAGTCAAACCACTTTCATTAATGCCAATTCTTTCATTTTTATAGACTTGAATTTCGGTAATAATTACTAGTTGATCAGAGTTTTTCAACTTTTCCTTTCCAATTACAGTTTGCTGCTTTGGGAATGTAACTTCTCTTGTTGTTTGTGTCTCTGATTGATTGGAAGGGAACATTGCATCTTTACTAACTTCAAATACTTTCTTCTCTTTGATATAATGTTTGGTTTGAATTGCTTCATCTAGAATGCCTTTATTTTTAAGGCCAATAAATAGCTCTATTTTCTCAGGAATAAATATTGAATCTTTCGTTATCTGGCTCATCAAATTTATAAATATTGGAACCTGCTGTTCTTTAGCCAACGCATTTTGCATGGTTTCACTTATAATAATGTCAGGTTCATCTTCAGAATTTATTTGATATTTAGTTGCATCTTCATTTACAAATGTTAGGTCATAATCCGCTAAACCTAATTTTGAAATGATATTCTTTAATATCCGGAAACTAAGTGGGTTTACTTCTAGAAAGGTATATTTCACATCTTGTTTTGAATATCTAAGGATAATGGGAAGAATAAGTGTAGCGTAGGGCCCCGTTCCTGCATAAAGAATATGAATTGGTTTTTGACTATTAATTTTCTCTTTAATGGCCTCATTTATTCCTCTAACAAATTGTCGAGTTCTCAAGAAATCATCAAGACAAGCCGCTGCCCAAAATGTACCAAGCGCCTTACCATTGTTTAATTCTACATCAATTCGCCCCTCCTCAGTATCCATGTTTTGCCCACAAATCTCATTCATAATAGATTTATATTCTTTGGAGGCATTTTTTAACTTTAAAATGTCAATATGGTCTTCAAAATATTCTGATGTCACTCGAATGATTTCTTTTTGGATCTCCATTGTTAATTATTACTCGTTCAACTTTTATTAAGGCCTCTGTTTAGTGTATTGTAAGGTAGAAAAAATTAACTTTTCATGGAATATAAATTTACATGTGGATTTTGTGGCACTTAAAATTGGGAGGAGGTTAACGAAATTAACTTGCTAAGAATTAGCAAAAATAACAGATATCAAAATGTAACATTTTAGTTTGTCTGTCAGTTTGATTATTACGTTTGTTGCATTTATTTTATACAAACTACTCATACTTCATCTGTACACAATTACCAATCCAAATACGAACTCATCGTATTACACTTTATCGTTTATAAACACTTCTCCAACTGCTCAATGCCGAACGTTCATTTCCATTTTCATCTAAAAGTCCGCTATCTCTCCATAATTGGCCCAAGTCTTTAACGTTGGGAGGGAACGTTTTCCAAAGGGCATCGTAGTCTTTATGGCACCACCAAATCAAAAAGAGATAGTCCTCACGATAGGCATTTAGTAATAGTGTTTCTAGATAATCTTTTTGGATGCTCGCAGAAGAAGCAATATTTAAATTCAAACCACTTACAATGAGGTCTTCTGCAATTTGAGTAGTTTCTGTAAAGGCAATTGGTTTGGCTGTTTGGCTGTGTAAAAAATCAAAGGCCAGTTGGTAGTCGGCATTGTTTTTCAATCCTTGAAAAAACGGATAATAACTAATAGCTACAAAGTCTTGATTTTGGTTGACGTAGTCTCGCGTTTTTTCTACCAAATTATTGTTCAATCCATTTGGGTTATACCAGTTATGCAAAGTCACCGATTCAGAAAGCTGTATGTTAGGATGTGTGGCTTTAATTCGAGCTCTAATTCCTGTCATTAATTTTTTGTAGCCTTCCCAAAGTGCCGGGCTATTTATCAAAAGTTCATTGACTTCAATGGCCAACAATAGATAGTCTGGCTGTAATTCGGCAATAATGTAGTTTAGGTGTTTGAGATAAGCTTCTTCTATGTTGCTTTGGTTAATAGAATCGTAGGTAGGAGTATTTCCATCAAAATCTTCTGCTAAATCGCTTCTATCCGAATTCAATAAACTCACTGATACGAGTAGTTGGTTTTCTATAATCATTCGATTTTTGCGTCCTTGAATGTCATTGGTAAACTCTACAGGCAATGAGGTATTATTCATCCAAGCAGACCAGGGAATTTTGTTGTCTATGTGTTCTGAATACACATCCCCTTCAGCCTTTAGAAAAGCATAAGTACTGTCTTGAGCCCCGAAAGTAGCCGCATAAGGCCAGGAGCTAAAACCCATTTCGAAGTTTCTACTTTGTATTTCATCCAACACAATGCTTGGAGGTAAATTGGGCTCAGTATCGTCTTCATCTTTCTTGCACGAAAAGCAAAAGACAAGACTTATGTTTATCACAAAAAAGTAGGAAGTTTTCATACATGCAAGTTCCTCAAGAATTAGAAGAAAGTCAATAGGTCAATTTTTATGGTTTGAAGGTAGGTGAAAGGCAGTAGGCCAAATGTAGAATGAATTCATGAACCCGATAAAAATTATGGGATGAGAGTAGCCCAATTCTAGGAACTACAATCACAATTGAACCGCCCCGAGAATATCGGGATGGTGTTTCAGCGAAGTGCTCAAGAGAACTGTGAGAGGCGGTTACTGAGCTTGCCGTAGTATGAACTCCGGCTTCCCGATAGCTATCGCGATTAGTTGGAGTCATCTACTCGATTGGGCGGTTGCTTTTTATTTTATAAAGGTCCAACTGCAAATGAAATTGTCACTGAAAATCGGTTATTCTCAATTTTTGAAATATTGTCTAGCGAAACAAAGTTTCTGATTTCGTTTTCTCCATAATCAATTTCCGTTTCTAAATCTAAATCTAAATCAAATACGTTTTTAGAGATATAGTCATTAAATGCTTGTAATCCTTTTTCAATGTCAATTGGAGCGTCAATTCCCTTTTTGATTTCATTCATAAGTTTATAACTAATGATATACCAATATTTCATAGCGGTTATATCTGCATTGTATTTTGAAGTTTCAAATTGGAATGATAAAACATAATATTCGCAGCCCCAATTCTTAATTATAACCTTTTCGCCATTGTCAAGTTCTATTGTTTCTATTGCAGACAAACTGTCCGGTTGCACTGTGAAAGTAGTGTTAGGATATATTTCTTTAATAACAATAGGTTCTGCTTGTCCACGCACACAGTTGAAATCTTGATTGGGTTCCTTTTCTTCAGGTTCTGGCTCAATGCGATTGTTCTGTTCAGCAATGTGAGTTTTGACAATTTCAGTGTTTTCTTTTTTGTCCGTATTTGAATTACAGGCAAAAAGTAATGCTACTAGTGTAATTAAGAATATGTGATTGAGTCGTTTCATTAAGTTACCGCTAATGATCTGGCTAAAAATAAGCGATAGCGACCAGCAGGGTTATTTTTAGGTAATGTGTGTGCCTTGAGTGGTAAATATAAATAAGTTCTTTTAAAATATTGAATTCAATGCCATGACAGGCTCAGCAACCATCCAAAGTTTAGCCTGTCCGCCTTTGGAGGATAAGTCCCTTTTGAGCTAGCAAGCTGTGCTTGGAAGCAAAGAAAGTGGTAAGGTTGCTAACAAAAGAGAGGTTATAATAGTTTAGTCGAATACTACAAACGTTGATTTATCAGTATTGAACCGCCGTATACGAGACCCGTATGTACGGTGGTGTGAGAGGTGAACTCCGGCTATATTAGTCGGAGCCATCTACTCGATTGTGCTTTCGTGCTTTTTATTTTTTAATCTCACTGTAAATCAATCCTTTCCAATAAATTTCTTTTTCCGAGTTTAAGGTGTTTGCAAATTTCATATCAAATTCTGCCTTAATTATCCCTTTGTCAAACAGCTGGCTGTCTATTTTAATTTGTCCTTGAGTCATCGGAAATTTATGCTGTCCAAGTTCTGTAATGCTGTTGAAGTCAATCCATGCGATTACAGAATCATCCTTAATTTTAATGTTTAGACTACTATGAGTAGAAACATTACAAGCAGTTTGTCCGATAATGGTATTGTCCGCTTGCTTCTTAAAAGTCATAAAGTCTGTGCCCGTCCATTCATAAGTCCAAGCTTCTGATTTAATTGAATGAAACAAATGGGTGGTATCGACAACTTCATAGAACGCTTTTAAGGAGTCTGGGTATATTTTTCCTTCTTCATTTTTCATTCGGTCTACTTCTGGCGGACAAATTCCATCGCAACTTAATTGTCCAAATTTATTCTTGTAAACACCTTCAGGATAACTCCATTTGTCCTTGAATGAGAAGTCGTTTTCAATACTGTCAACCCATTGGATTAAAATCCATTCGGTTTCATACCTTTTAGTAAAGGACAAGATTGTCAAACAGGTTAGTATTATTATGATTGATTTCAGTTTCATCGTCTTTTTCTGCATGAAGCACAACGCCATTGTATGATGGCGTAGTGGAATAAATAAAGATAAAATTAAATATTGACTAATTAGCAAAATACGAAAATGGAAAGAATGGGAAACACTTTTGCGGAGCATCAGAAAAGGAAGTAGTTTAATAACCTGCCTTGCCCACTATGCATTATACAAAATGTTAGGGCAAGTTCTTTTTTATCTCCGCTTTGTTCCCAGTCCATTTACGAGCCTTGTAATTAGTCCAACCGATAAATAAAAGGGAAAATGTTGGAAGCCCTGCATAAGCTAAAGTCTGACCGATAAATTGAAATTATGAAAACAGTTATTATTGCTATTTTGCTTTTTGCAGTAAGCTATCTGTCAATATTTTTTTATTTTCTGTATTATTCGAAACCTTGGAGTTACGCAAAGAATCGACCCTTTCATGGTTTGAAATGGAAATATTCAATTTTTCTAATTCCTCTTCCATTTGCTCAATGTTTTGTTTTTGTATGTCTTCTTTTTTTGAATTATTTAGACTGGTTATGAAATTAAAAACACTAAGGCCAAAACCAATGAAAGCGAAGAAAAATAAAGGCCAAAATGTTTTCTTTTGCCATTTTTTAAGCGTGATGTCTAAAGTTAGGTTTTCAACTTCCTTTTCTTCTTTTTTAGTTGCTTTTTCTAAAGAAGTATTCGTGTCATTGAAGATTTTAATAAACCCTCCTTTATCAAGGAAATATTTGGTCGCTCCATTTGATTTTATTGAAGAGTTGAATTCATTGAATTTAAATTCTGCAATTTCAGGATTAGTCGCTTGGATTTCAAAGAGGATAGATTTGATTTCCTCAAATGAATTAGGTAAATCTAAATGTCTTTTTATATCGTCTAAGAAAAAGTTTGTATCTGAAACGCTTAAAGTTAACCGAAGTATAGTATCCTTTAACTCAGCATTTTTTAAATTTAGATCTATGTCCATATTTTTTATGTTCGTTAAGATACATGGTTTACAAAGTTAAAGACACATGCTTTACACTAAGTTTTGACATAACCTTATTGATTTAATTTTATCTCTTTTATTTAATTCATCAAAGAAACCTAAAAATACGTTTCTATAATATACTCTCCAAATTCCATTTCCCATAGGTCTTAATCCAACATATTTTCCTTTTAAAGCTGTTGTAATATACACCCAATAATGAGTTGCCCATCTGAGAGCTCCGTTTTGAGTTACGATCTGAACTTTCATATCTGAATCATATTCAAATTCAGTTATTCTTTCCGGGAATGGTCTAGTTGAAAAATTATGAACTTCTCCTGGTGTTTTCATGTCTAAAGCTTCGTGAGGTCTTTCATGATTAAACTCCTTCATAAAGTAATTTAAACGTCTTTGCTGGCTTTTTAAATCATAGGCTGAAGGTTTTGCACAAGCTGCCTTTAAATCACGATGCATTCGCTCATGTCTTCCGTTTTGTTCTGGGTGTGCAGGATCAGAGAACACTGGCATTATTCCAAGCTCAATAAACCAATATGAAAGTCTAGTAAATCGTTGAATTGCTCGCACAGATCCAAATGGACTTCCATTGTCAGTATGTATTTGTTTAGGTAGCCCATATATTCTAAAAACCCTTGTAAACTCTGCCTTTACTAATTTTGTATTTTCATGATAATGACCTTTTGAAGCAAATAAAAATCTACTTTTTGAGTCTGCAATTGTGAGTGTATGACAGTATTTATTATTGCCCATATAGAACTTTCCTTTGTAGTCTGCACTCCAAATTTCATTGCACTCTTTAGGATCAAAAATAGGGAAGATAGGCTTCACTCTCTTATGACGCTTCTGAGGTTTAACTAAGCCATTTTTATGGAGGATATTGTGAACAGTAACCACTGATGGAATATCTTCTTCCAAACAGCTTTTAAACAATAGTACCCTTATTTTTTTGGCTCCCCAACGAGGATATTTTTCCTTTAAATCAAGGATATTTCGCTCTACTTTTTCAAGCGTTTTGTTAGGATGGCTTTTGGGTGTTTTCTTTCGTTCTAGAAGCCCGTCTATTCCGAATTTTTCGTACCGATCAATCATCTTATAAGCGGTTGGTCGAGAAATTTCGAAAGTTCTACATAATTCAGTAATGGTATGTCTTTGACTTCTCCATGCACTGATAAACTCTAATTTTTGTTCCATAGTTGTTGTTACTTTCCAAGGCATAATAATCTGAATTGGTGTTCAGATTATACGTCCAAAAGTGTAAACTATGTCTATTTAACTTTGTAAAGGATGTCCCTTTACCGTACCTTAATTTGCCCTAACGCCCATGTAAGATTTGTTGGGAGCTAAGTAAAAGTAATATAATCAGTTTACCAAATAACAAAAACCGGCTGGGATTTGCAAGATTTTTTTGTCGTCCCGTAAATCCGAGACGGATTTTGTGGGACGTCAAATAGCACCAAAACTAACCTAACTGCCTAAACCCCAATGAATTTTACATTATGTTGTGGTTGCGTTTTGTTTTCAGAGTCAGGCACTTACAAGAAAATACTCGGGTCAATTTCTCAGTCAATTTACACAGTAAATAAGTGATAAATTGAAATACAATAGTTTGCGATTTTGTTTGTTCAAAATCTACCTTGCCGAAGGTCATTTAGACAACAAATTTATAGTCAAATTATGAAGAAGTTTATCCGTCCAACAGTTAATTAAGTGCTATACAGTTGCAAGTTTGCAGATATTGAATATCAGTTTTGTAATTAGTCAATTAGTTGATTAAATGCTTAGTAGTTAAATGTTTGTTTTACTATAAGAACCGTAAATATTTAACAAGTTTTAAATGTTATTATTAATCAATACAATTAGCAAATTTCTTCTCTAATTTTTTCCATATCGAAAAATAAGTAGTCTGTCCATTTTCGGCTTTGATGTAAGCATCTTTACCTTTTACAGTTAATTTATATTTTTTATCGTTTTTTGAAATTAAATCTTGTTTAATAAGCCAAGTTATTGATTGATTTAATTCGTTTTGAGTCGGAAGAGCATGGTTAATACCATCAGCAATATCAATTATGCTTTTAATTTTTACACTTTCTAATTGCGAAGCTGTTGCAATTGATAAAAATATCCAAGAATAAACAGTTTCATCTTTCATTTAAAAACCGATTTTTTTAATGCACCACAACGTTTACTGTATGGTGCGTTGTGGTTTTGATAAAGATACAATTTCAGTTTAGCACTTAGCAAAAACCGCTTTGCGGTTTTGTAAATTGCCTTCCAAAACAAAATCCGATAGCGGATTTTGCGAGCTTGAAAATAGCTACTGAAACTTGCCAAACTACCTTACCCACAATGCACTATACAGCTTGTTGTGGTTAGTTTTTTTCTTTCCCAAAATAATCCATCCATGATATACTAGTAAAGTCTTGTTCATTATAGATGCTAAATACCTTTAGGCTGCTGTCTAACTCGACAAAAGCTACTCTAAACAATCTTCTTCCATCTCTATTTTTTAGAAAGTAACTATGTCTGAAACCATAATTTTCATATTTAATAAATTCACTTTCTTCTTTTAAAGTATCTAGATAGTCGCTCCCATCTCTTTCTAACTCTGCTTTAATTTCGGTTGATGAATTATCATTCTTTCTCAGCTTGGAAACCTTAGATGGCACTATATTCCCAAAATCGATAGGTTCATAGGAGCTAGGAAATTTGGCATTTTTATTTATATAATTACTCACACTGATTTCAGCTTCTTTCTGCAATTCATGTACTTTATATTTATCAAAGTGCATATCCCTGCTGTCCAAATGAGTTTGATAGATAGCAAAGAAGAAGAATATTAAGAGCGATGTCGTCAAAATGTTTACGACAGTCAAGCCTTTAAGGAAAGTCTTTTTAGTGGTAATAACTAAAATGAAAAACAAACACCATGGCAAACAGATTAATAAAAGACCTCGAATAATCGCTTGGGAATAATTCAAGTTAGGAACAGTCAGAAGAAATACAGTTAAGACTGAAAGATTAAAAAATAATATTAATAGATTTTTCTTCATCATAATTAACCACAACATCCGAATAAAGGGAAAGGTACGTTTATTCACCTTATGTCAGGATATATTATTTTTTTAATATTTTAACTTTATTTACTTTAAAATCAATCATAAAAGCGTTTATTAGTCGTTTAATGTCGTTTCCACCACGGCAGATGAGTCGTTGTCATTTCCACCTCGGCGAACACTTAAAAACGGATAAATATTTACCATCAATTCGTCAAATCATTTTTCCAAATCCGAAGATAAGGTAAAAAATAAAACATTCACTCAGGGTGTTGAAAAATAAAGTGTTAAAAAGGAAGTCTATTTTAGCGGGCTTATGAGTTAGAGACTTAGAGAATACTCAAAATCTCATACCACTTCCAATTAAAAGTAAACTCATCACCAACAAACTTATCGATACAGTTTTGTTTGGAGGGTTTTAGGGTTTTGTATGAAACTTTTTCTTAATTATTGAAACTAGTCAGTCGGATTCTCTTGGTATTTAGTAAAACCGAATACTTCAATTTGAATTTTATTTATTCTAAAAACCACTGTATATCATTTGAAAATTAAATCGCGGATTAAATCATTTTCAAAATAGATTGATTTCCGATTTAAATATGGATTTACAGGAATTTCTTTTATTCTCTGAATGAGTTCGGTTTTTAATTTTTATGGTGACTTAGGACTGCCTTTAGCGAAGTATCTTAATTGTTTTTCTAAACGATCTACAAATGGGTCTTTATAAATGATTTTCATAAAGTTAATTATACAATTTCATCTAATCTGTTTTCGAGTTCCTCTTGAGAAATGAAATTGGCTTTTCCGCTCTCTATTTCATTTAATTCTTGTTGTAGGTATTTTTTTGTAACCAATAGATCAGAACTTTCACTCACTATCTCGATTTCGTCTTTAGTAAATTTACTCAATAACCAATTGAATTTATCGTAGACTTTTTCGCTGATTTTTAATTGTATAGTATACATCCTAAATGATTTTAAACAAAAATACCGAAAGTATATTTATTGAAAATTAAAATATGAATCCTCAATCAATACTTAAAATACTATATCTCTTCCCATTAAACGAAAAAGACTCACCAACCGTTTTGCCATTTAAATTTTGTCCAATTGGGGAGGCCAATGAAATCACAAAGTATTCGGTGGTGTCCAACGTTAGTTTACCGTATGGAATGGAGAGAAAATATGTTCCATTGTTGGTGGTTACCAAGCTGCCATAGCCAACAGTTGTAGTTGTTTTGGAGTTGGTTTGCTTCAGCTCGTTCAGTAATCGGGCTGTTTTGTCGGCTTGATTTTCTAGGTTGTTGAGCTCTATTTGAGCCATTTCTCTAGAGGTCTCAAATTTATCGCCAGCGCTACTTTTGGTGTCGCTGTCCCTAGATTCTTGAGTAGAGGCAATGTTGATTGCTAATTCGTCCAACTTGGCAGAAAGTATATCGATCAACTTCGCTGTCAGTTGTTGTTTTATAGAAAGGCTCATAGCTGTTTAAGCTTCGTCAGGTCCAGGTCGATACTTCAGCTGCATGCCGTAAATGAAGTTTCTCAAAACTTGATCTTTGCATTTTCTAAAGTGTTGGTGATCTGGCTTTCTAAATAAAGCACTCAACTCAGATTTACCAAATCTAAAATTCGCTAAATCTAAAATTTCAAGCATGCCTTCGTCCTTTAAATTCAATGCAATTCTAAATTTACGAAGCACGATATTGTTGTTCAAGCTTTTTTCAGGCTTTGGCTGTGGGCCTTCTTTTTTGCCCCTTTTAAAATTGATAAAACCATTCAAGAATATCGCCAATTCTTTGTCGTACAACTGCTGTTGTTCCGGATTATCGTCTTTTTTTAACCAGTCACTCACTTCAGCACGAGTGGTTTCATGATCGGCAAGTGCAAAGATTTGAATCATTTGGTCGTCGCTTAAATCAAAAGTGTAACGCGTTCTGCGTAAAATATCGTTGTTGTTCATCAGTGGTTAAATTTAATGATTTTTTGAAGTCACAAAACTACGAATTTATGATAGGAGAGTGAGGTTTGGTTGGATTGAATGTGTATTAATGTTACTATGAGAGAATAGTTTGGTTTGCTCTATGTTTTTGATGAATTTATTTGTCTTAGGCTTCATTTCGACCACACTCAATGTAAACTCAAAAAAGCTTGTGCTGAGTTTATCGAAGGGCTCTACCTGACAAATAAATACATTGAATTAAAGCCTTTTTACTTTACACAATCAACTCCGCAACTTGAGCTGCTTGAAAATCTCTAGAATACTGTTTGATTTTTTCTGGAGCAGTTTTAAGTGCATTGCCAGCTTCAAATCGCAACAGCTGCTTTTCTATAAAATCAGCAATTTCTTGACTGCTACTTCTGTCGAAAGTCTGTCCGGCGTCACAAGCTTGTATTGTTTTAGCCACATCTCCGCTTAATGATGCTAGAGCGGCAATTTGGTTTTCGCTCGCCAAATATTCAAATAATTTTCCTGGAACTATTCCATCGCCCAAATTGATATTGGGAATCAACAATAATAATAAGTCTGCATTTTTTTGATAATGAACAATCTCCGAATGAGGAACACTTGCAATGTATTCCAAAGGCAAGTTCAGTTGTTGGATGTATTTTTCAATATTCGCCGACATGGAGCCAACAATTTGCAGTTTTATTGCGTGCTTCGGAAACTTATCAATCACCAACTTCAGTCCGTCTAAAAACGATTCAGGTTCATACTGATTAGACATCGTTCCTGTGTAGCAAATGTTAAACACACCTGGGTTCGGAGAGTTGCGTTCCACCAAATCTTCTGGATCAAAACCATTTGGAATAATCTGAAATTTAGAACCGTCAATTTGATCTGATTTAGGTAAAAATAAATCCTTAAATCCTTGACTAACAGTAATTATTTGATCCGATTTCTCGATAACTTCTCGCTCTAGTCGCAAGTCTATTTTTTTAGACCATTTCGTATGACCCAATAAAGCGTAATAGTAAATGTCTGTCCATGGATCTCTGAAATCTACAATCCACTTTAGGTGAGGAAAGGCCTTTTTCAAATCCATTCCAACTAGTTGTGTAGAGTGGGGCGGGCTAGTGGTGATTACTGTATTAATTTGGTGTTCTTTTATAATTTCCTTTCCTTTTCGAACTGCATACTTTTTCCAGCCTACACGAGGATCAGGAATAAAGAAGTTGCTCCGTATGGCATTCACCAATTTCTGAACACCACTCTCGTTGTTCACATTAGAGAAGCCTGCGGTCGGTACATTTTTCTTGCCGACCAGCTTAGAGTAATAATTAATCGGCTCAAAAGAAGTGGTCTTGTGCACTTGAATCGATGGATGAATGTCGTGTTTTAAACTCTCATCCAACAACATATAACTAGCTACTTTCTCGTCTACCGTCAAAATATGTACTTCAATTCCTTGTTGAGCGAGGTACTTCGATAGTTTCAACCATCGTTGCACTCCGGCACCTCCACTTGGTGGCCAATAATAAGATATGATGAGTACTTTTTTCATGGCATTGAATTTCGAGAAGCGTAAAGATACTTGAACTATTTATTCTTTTATTTTGATTTCGAAATGGGCAGTAAAAGTAATTTAAACAGTATAATCTATTTTTAAATCAGGTGTTTAAGCCTTGGCATTCAGAATGGCTCGCTCAATAGCGTTTCCAAATAAATCTTCCAATGAAATTCCTGCTGCTATGGCTTGTTGTGGAATTAAACTGCCTTCGGTTAATCCGGGAACAGTATTTATTTCAATCACAGAAGGACCTGCTTCCTGCAAAATAAAATCTATTCGAATGACCCCAGTCATATTGAATTGCTGATAAATTTCAACCACCGTTTTCTGAACTTCGGTTGTTATGGCTTCATCTATTTGAGCAGGAGTAATTTCTTGAGAAGCACCATTGTATTTGGCTTCAAAATCGAAAAACTCATTCTGAGAAACGATTTCAGTTATGGGCAGCGCCATCACTTTTCCTTTATAATTCAATACGCCACAAGTCACTTCTCGTCCCACCATAGCACTTTCTATTAATACTTCATGATCTTCGCCAAAGGCTTTTTGAATAGCCGGTTCAAGCTCTGATTGTTGTTTTACTTTACTGATTCCAAAACTACTTCCAGCATTGTTTGGCTTCACAAAACAAGGAAATCCTAATTTTTCTCCAATTGCATTTTCATCGTAACTCATTCCATTTCTGAGTAGAACAGAGTTCGCACAACGAATACCTAATTGTTTTAATAACGTATTGCAATACCATTTACTAAAAGTAACTGCTGTATTCAATAAGCTAGGTGTGGTGTATGGGATTTGCAATAAATCAAAATAACCTTGCAGTTTTCCATCTTCCCCGGGTGTTCCGTGAATGGCAATAAATGCACAATCAAACTGTATACGACCATCATTAGTTAAAATACTGAAGTCGTTTTTATCTACTCGATACGTTTTGTCGCCAATCTCCGTCGTCCATTCTTTACCGACTATTTTTATCAAGTAACAATCATACAGTGATTTGTCTAAATGGCTGTAGACCACCTGGGCAGATTTTAAAGAAATGACGATTTCAGAAGAATCTCCTCCTGCTATAACTGCGATGGTTCGTTTTGTGCTCATTTTGTATTGTATTAAATCCAATTGCTAAATTAAAATTATAGCGGTGCAATTGAGTCAATATTTCAGGGTTTTATTAACATAGTGGTCGTTTATAGTTTTATGTCGAATCCTCTTTTATTGCTGTTGGATTTTGCTTTGGTTAAATAAGAGAGTATATGATCTCTTTTTAGCTAAAAGTAGTCTATTCTCTAACAGTGAAACGGTCTAGTTTCTCTTTTTCAAAAGAACATGAAGTCATTTTGGAGCACCTAAAAATGCTTCTGTGACTAACTCTTATAAATGATGGAGAAAGCTACAACAGCCTCCTTTAAATTTAATATCTTTGTTGACTTTAAAGGAAAAATTCATGACCCTTTTTCGTTTTGTATTCTCTAAGACTTTTGTCATCAATTTATTGATCTCATTAGTTGTAGTTATTGCTGCTTTTATTGGCGTATCTTCTTATCTGACAAGTTATACCTTGCATGGAGAAAGTATAGAAGTTCCAAGTTTTGAAAACTACAAGTTAGATCAATTGGATGATGTCTTTAAAAGAAGTCAGCTCAATTATGTAATTGTGGATTCTATTTACCTCAAAGAGAAACCAGCTGGCACCGTGATAGAACAAGATCCTGCTGAAGGCCGTTTGGTGAAAAAAGGCAGAAAAGTTTACTTGACAGTTACCGCAGTTAAGCCGCCACAAACGACTATTCCTAATTTAATCGACCGATCTATGCGTCAAGCTGAAGCCACATTAGCGGCTTATGGTTTGAAATTGGGAGTGGTAACTTATGAGTCCGATCCTTGTTCAAATTGTGTGTTGAAACAACAACAAAAAGGAAAAGATGTAACACCAGGAAATCCGATTCATAAAGGAGCCGTGATTGATTTAGTGGTTGGAAAAGGATTGGGCGACGAATTGGTGCCTATACCATACCTATACCAAATGAATGCGGAAATGGCGAAAGTGTTGCTAAAAACAAGTTTGTTGACCATTGGAGCAGAGGATTTTGATGAAACGGTTATCACTTCTGAGGATACAGCAAATGCTATTATTTATCGACAGATTCCTGCCTATGCGGCTGATAAATCAATTAATTCTGGTAGTCTTGTGAGTATCTTTTTAACGATGGATAAAAATAAGGTGAATGATTCTGCCGTTGATACTACCGAAACGATTCAACCTTAAAGAATGAAAAGATTATTTGTAGCGATTTTATGTGTGTTGTCTTTTGGAACTTTTGCTCAAGATTATTTAACTGTACCTTCTTCTAATCCAAGTTTATTTCATCGAGAGCTTGCTGTTAGTCAAGATAAAGCAGAACAATATCGATCGTTTATTTATTTGTTTGATACACTAAGCCTGCCTTTTAAAGACGACTTCACCCGTGATAAAATGCGAAAACTAAATGCCAAAGAAACCGACAATGGTGTGATCGATACTGTATTTTATTATCTATACATTGGGAATCAAGTTTCAGATACTGCCGATCGTTTTTCTGAATTGAAAACAAATACCTATCGTTTTAATGCTGATAGTTCTGTGATCGATACTACTGCTAACCCTCAGATTTCTTTAACTATTACTGACTATTCGATTTATCCCAATCAACAATTTGCTCGATTGGTTTATCCAGCCTACAATATTTATGATACTGTTGGTAAACCATTGGATACCATTGCTTCCGCATTTAATTATGAGCAAGATTCTTTACAGAGTTATATAGTGCTTCCAGATGGAAAGAGATCCTTGTGGCAAAATGATTTTGTATTGATTAATGATGGTTTTGCCTTCAATCCACCGTCATATGGTGTGGCTACTTTTGATGGATTAGACCGATATGGACGCGCTTACGATAACTCAGCGACGAACACTTATGGAGACGCAGATTTTTTAACATCTGCTCCAATTGACTTGTCAGGCCTAACACGTAACGATTCTGTTTATTTGAGTTTTTATTTTCAGCCCCAAGGGTTGAGCAGAGACGCTCCTGAGCCAAACGACTCATTAGTATTGCAGTTTTATGATGTAGGCATAAGTCGTTGGAAATCGGTTTGGGGAGCTAAAGGTGGACCTAATGAGCCATTTAAGCAAGAAATATTGTTTGTAGATAGCGCTTTTTTAGCCAATGGATTTCAGTTTAGGTTCAAAAATAAAGGGAACCTCTCTGGCGCTTATGACAATTGGAATTTGGATTACGTTTATCTAAATAAACAACGGAATATATACGATATCGTTTACAATGATGTAGCCATTAAGTCGAGCTATCCGAGCATGTTGAAGGACTATTCAGCGATTCCATATTGGCAATATGCAGCGTTGGCCGGAGCCACGATGAGAGATACTATTTCCAATTTTTTTGGAAATAATACAACCGATTCAAAAACAGTCTATTTCCGTTATTTTGTCGGCGATCCATCAGGGGCTTATTATCCACAATTTCCTTTTCCATCAAACATAGCAACTACAACTACTTTGAATCCTGGTGAAACTCAAAGACGAAATTATCCGTTAAAAAATAGTCCGTTAAATTTTGAATATCCTATAACTGATATGGACACGGCGCACACTTTTACAACCACTTTCGTTGCTCAGTTTAACAATACTGGTGCATCGGATTTTATTCCAGAAAATGACACTCTTTTTCACGAACAACGTTTCGACCATTATTTGGCCTATGATGATGGAACTGCAGAAGCTGGATATGGTGTAAATTTATCAGATACCACTTTTGGAAAACGAGGTGTAATAGCGCAAAAATTTTCCTCATACATTGAAGATTCTTTGACTGCAATAAGCGTCTATTTCTTGCAGCAAGGCGCAGATTTGGATGGGAGTACCTTTAATTTATGTGTCTGGAGTGAGCTAAATCAGAATGGGTTGATTTATAGAAAGCCGATGAAAGACATGGTTTCTTATTTCGATAAGAATGGATTTAGAACCTATCATTTAGATGATACCGTTATTATTGGAATGGGTGATTTTTACATCGGAATTGAACAAAATACGTTTCGATCGTTGAATGTGGGTTATGATTTTAGTAACGACCGTAAAAATTCCATGTACTATTCTTTGGATGGGGGAGTTACATTTTTATCACCCAGTGGAGCTATCAATCCTGGAACAATGATGCTTCGGCCTTATTTTAAAATTAATAAAGCACAAGTGTCAGTTGTAAAACAATCGACTACGACGTTGGATTTAATGGTATACCCGAATCCGACTAGTGGTCAATTGACATTGAGAATTACAGGAGACAATCAATCTGTTGTAAATTATCAACTATTTGATTTACAAGGAAGAGTTATTCAAGCGGATCAATTTGTACAACAGCATGAATTGGATTTAGGCAATCACCAAAATGGGGTTTACCTCATCCGATTGATCGATCAAAAAGGACAATCAGTCACCAAACGAATTATAGTTTCACATTAGATGATAGAAGAGGAAGATTTTAACGAAGAGCAAGATAGTGATGAGCTTTTTGAGCACTATAAATATGTGGCTGATAAAGGCCAAGCCGTATTGCGGATTGATAAGTTTTTAAACGATCGGTTGCCCAATACTTCTCGGAACAAAATTCAAGATGCCGCTAACGAAGGAAACATAGTGGTGAATGGGGTGACGGTGAAAAGTAATTACAAAGTGAAGCCTTTGGATGAAATTTCATTTGTATTGCCTTATCCACCTCGAGTGATAGAGTTGATTCCAGAGAATATTCCTTTGGATATTTTATATGAGGATGACACTTTATTGGTGCTAAATAAACCCTCTGAATTGGTTGTTCATCCTGGGTATGGGAACTACAGTGGAACATTGGTGAATGCGCTCATTTACCACATCAATAATTTGCCTGAAGCAGACGGAAACGAAGGTCGTCCTGGTTTGGTGCATCGTTTGGATAAAAACACCACAGGTATTATGGTGATTGCTAAAACCGAACATGCTCTAACTCATTTAGGGAAACAGTTTTTCGACCGTACTTCTAGCAGAACTTATCAAGCATTAGTTTGGGGCGATATGAAAGAAGACAGTGGAAGAATTGAAGGTCATATTGGCCGTAGCTTAAAGAATAGAAAGCTGATGGATATTTTTCCTGATGGTGAGTTTGGAAAAGCAGCCATAACCAATTTTAGGGTGTTGGAGCGTTTTGGGTATGTTACCTTGGTGGAATATAAATTGGAGACTGGGAGAACACACCAAATTAGAGCACATTCCCGATTCATTGGTCATCCATTGTTTAATGATCCTGAGTATGGTGGTGATCGAATTCTTAAAGGAACGACCTTTTCAAAGTATAAGCAGTTCATCAATAATTGTTTTGAAATTCTGCCCCGTCAAGCTCTTCATGCCAAAACATTGGGCTTCACACATCCTAAAACAGGAGAGTGGATGGAGTTTACCTCAGATTTGCCGGATGATATGAAGCAAGTCATCGATCGTTGGAAAAACTACATTGTAAATCGTGGATTAAACGAAGAAGAGGAAGACACCAGCGGAAAAGAATTGGAATAATAAGGCTATTTTCTTGGAATAAATTGAGGTGATATTCATTTAAAAATCACGCTAAATATATGTGTTCAAAAGTCTAATTTTGCGCCGATATGGAGTGTTCTCAATTTTCAAAATCCATTGATTAACTTTTCGTATCACTTTTTAAATTAACAGATTAAGCAAATCTATTTTTATGGAAAATAAATGGAAGTCAACGACCTACGTAGTCTTACTGGTGATGATTATTTACCTAAAATTTGTAGATTCAAAAGCATCTGAGTTTATCGCAAAGACGGATCTGATGAAGTCAATTTTAGGATTCATCATCTTTTACCTTTTGATTTATTTGTTGTCCAATTCGGCAAAATATTTTTACAATAGAAGTCGAAAAATCACCAATAACAAAAAGAACAACGTTCATTTTGGAATAGAGAATATTGCCAATTTTCTATTAGGTGGAGGATTGTTAGTGTTGTTTATGAGTCTACTAGGAGTAAAGCCAATTGAGCTGATTACTTCATTAACTATCGTTGCAGCCGCTTTTGCTATTTTAACCAAAGAATACATTGTTGACTTTTTAAGCGGTATTTACCTGAGTTTTTCAAATACGTTTGAAATCAATGATTACGTTAAAATCGATCATCAAAAAGGAAAAGTAATTGAGATTAGTATGCTGAAAGTGAAAATATTAAACGACGATGATGATGTGGTTATCTTACCAAATTCAAAAGTACACTATAACGAGATTATCAATTATACACGACGAGATGTACGTTTGATGAATGTGGATTTTCAAATTGCACTGAAATACATTGATAACATAGAACAGCTGGAAAGAGAGATTATTTCCTCCTTAGAAAGTTTTAGTGAATACATCGAACCACGTTCTTATAACTTAAAGGTGGTAGAGATGAAGATGGACTATTTGGAGCTCAAATTTCAATACACATTGAAGCTGTCAGATATGGATTTGGTTAAAAAGATCCGACGAAAAACCATTCGAGAGGTGTTTAATTTCATTTCTAGTAAAAAGGAGAATATACTTGAAAATAGTAAATAAGTAAACACTGTTTTCCGACAAAAAATAAAAGCTTATCGAATTAAAATAGATATTAATATATATCTAACTTGTAATCAACACTCAATTCATTAAAAATAAAAAATCCATTTAATTAATGTCAAATGGGGCTTACTTTTTTTGATTTATATTTTTCATTTTTTTGTCCGCCAAAAAAACGAAACAAAAAAAGCTCGTCCTTTGATTTTTTATTTCTTCCAAATTTTATAAATCCTAAGTTCAGCCGGGTGATCTCCAATCACAGATTGGAGCTTCCCGGTTTCTCTAAGGATTCATTTTATTTTCCAAAAACAAAAAATCAAGGGACAACATTAAAATTAGCATTTGTTTTCAATTCGAAATTTTAATCGGACAACAATGATAAGTAAAACCAAAAAAAAGCATCCGAACTCGGATGCTTTTTTATTTTTCTATAATCTCTTCGCGCAATAAATACATATAAGGACATCGACCACAGGCTTTCCCCTTTTTGTATTTGTCGCAACACTTCGTCTTCAAGTCTAATTTCTTGAGGATTTTTTTATGTGCTTTTATAAGTTTCTTTTTTCCCATCTGTGATGAGCCAAAATTACTTATTTAAAATCATTCTAAATAAGAAAGGGGTGAAAAAATACTATACAGCAGCTGGAGTAACTGTCAATGTTTTTACATCTCTATCGAATAAATATAGTCCACCTTTATCGTCGCCGATTAAGTTGATTTTATCTAAAATAGTTCTTGCTAAAGCTTCTTCTTCAATCTGTTCAGCTACATACCACTGTAAGAAATTGTGTGTAGAGAAATCCTTTTCATTCAATGAAATTTCAACCAAGTCATTGATGCTTTGAGAAACGGTTACTTCGTGTTTAAACAACAATTCAAACATTTCTTTCGGAGAACCATAAGCTGTTTTAGGAGCAACTAAATCAGAAATAGTAGCATGTCCACCTCTTTCGTTAATATACTTTACTAACTTCAACATGTGCATGCGCTCTTCATCAGAATGCATGTACATAAAAGCTGCAACACCTTCTAGTCCTTTAACTTCTGCCCAAGAAGCCATTGCTAAGTATACTTGAGAAGATTCTGCTTCTATTCTAACTTGTTTATTAAGTGCTTTTTCTACCTTATCTGATAACATATTCTATTTGATTTTTTGAATTTATAAAATTAAGAGTTTCTTTCAAATATTTGAGGGTAGAAACGAGGGAACATCAGTTTAGATTTTTATCTTTGCGCTCGACATGGTGAATGAGCGACTCATATTAGATCACAAAAAGTTACAGCTGACAATTAAACGTCTGTGTTATCAGTTGATTGAAAATCATCATGATTTTTCAAACTCCGTTATTATTGGTCTTCAACCTCGCGGCGTTTTTATGGCAGATCGAATTCACAAAGAATTAGAAGCCATCCTGAATAAGAAGGTCTTGCTAGGCCGATTGGACGTCACCTTTTTCAGAGACGATTTTAGAAGAAGAGCCAATCCGCTGATTCCAAACGCTACAAGTATTGATTTTACGATTGAAAATAAAAGAGTGATCTTAATAGATGACGTCTTATACACTGGTAGAACCATTCGGTCAGGATTAGACGCAATGTTAGCCTATGGCCGACCTGCAGATGTTGAATTAATGGTTTTAGTAGATCGAAGATACAGTAGACATTTACCTGTAGAGGCAAATTATATTGGAACTCAAGTAGATTCTATCTCGGAAGAACGAGTGAAAGTAGAGTGGAAAGAGGCAGACGGTAAGGATCAAATCATATTATATACCCCAGAATAGTAGAATGGAAAAATTGTCGACCCGCCACTTATTAGGAATTAAGAACTTAACAAGAAAGGACATTGAATTAATTTTCAATACGGCTGATAATTTTAAAGAAATCATCAATCGACGTATTAAAAAGGTGCCCTCATTAAGGGATACCACTATAGCTAATTTATTCTTTGAAAACTCAACACGAACAAAGTTGTCTTTTGAATTGGCAGAAAAACGATTGTCTGCCGATGTCGTTAATTTTTCAGCAAGCGGATCTTCTGTATCAAAAGGCGAAACTTTAATTGATACCGTTAATAATATTTTGGCCATGAAAGTGGATGTAGTAGTTATGCGACATCCAAATCCAGGAGCGGCTGTATTTCTTTCGAAAAATATAAATGCAAGTATTATTAATGCAGGCGATGGAACTCACGAACACCCTACTCAAGGCTTGTTAGATGCTTTTTCAATTCGAGAAAAACACGGAGATTTAACAGGTAAAAAAATAGTAATTGTAGGAGATATCGCACATTCAAGAGTGGCACTTTCTAATATTTATTGTTTACAGAAATTAGGAGCTATCGTTAAAGTTTGCGGGCCTCCTACATTGATTCCTAAATACATCGCTTCTTTAGGAGTGGAAGTAGAGTACAATTTAGACAAAGCCATTGCTTGGTGTGATGTTGCCATGATGTTGAGAATTCAGTTGGAACGTCAGACCAATTTGGCAGAAGGGAATCAGGTTAAATTATTCCCTTCTTTGCGTGAATATGCCAATATGTATGGTTTGACAGGCGAACGATTGAGTCGATTAGACAAGAAAATTACCATCATGCATCCAGGACCAATTAATAGAGGAGTAGAAATAACCTCTGAAGTGGCAGATTCAGAACATTCAATTATCTTAAATCAGGTTGAAAACGGAGTAGCGATACGCATGGCTGTTTTATATCTTTTGAGTGGTCGAGAATTTTTATAAGGAATTATTTTATATATATTTGTCTGCAACAGCATTATTATTATGGAATACGAAATCATCAAGGAAGAGAAATTCGCAGTTTTTAAGTTTTCAGTAGAGAAACTGACTGCTATAATTGCACCCTCCGTTAAAGCCGATGTATTGGTTTTAAATGAGTCAGGATTCTCTAATTTTATTCTCGATCTTTCTGAAGTAAAGTATTGTGATTCTTCGGGATTAAGCGCTATTCTAGTTGCCAATAGAGTGGCTAAGGAAAGTAGAGGAACGCTAGTTATTTGCGGTTTACAATCAGCAGTAGATAAATTGATCAAGATCTCTCAATTGGATGGAATCTTGAATATTGTTCCTTCCTACAACGAAGCCATGGATTATATTTTTATGGAAGAGTTGGAAAAGGGGTTGGACGACTTTATCTAATTCATGGCAATATCCGTTCTCATTCTTGGCAGCAGCGCTGCAGCACCCACATTAAATAGAAATCAAACCGCCCAATTAGTTTCCACCGAGCGCACCCAATTTTTAGTGGATTGTGGTGAAGGAACTCAACTGCAATTGCGCAGATACAAAGTTCGTTTTCAGCAGATTGATCATATTTTCATTTCTCATTTACATGGGGATCATTTTTTTGGACTTGTAGGATTATTGTCTACCATGCATTTGTTGGGACGAAAAAATCCCATTCATATTTATGGTCCTAAGGAACTGAAAGAAGTAGTGGAAGTGCAATTTAAATACATTGGTGGACCTGGCTTGAGTTACAAAATGATTTTTCATGCAGTGGAAGGCAAAGAAGACGCCATTTTTGAAGATGAAGAAGTGAGTGTCACTTGTTTTGAAGTGAAACACCGAATCAAATGTTTTGGATATAAATTTCAAGAACGAGTAAAGCCTCGCAGAATCAATGGAAAACGAGTTGAATTTTATAAAGTGCCCAATTATTTTAGGGGTAAACTAAAAGAAGGTGAAGATTTTACAACTGAAGATGGAGAAGTGATCTCGAATGAGGTGTTAACAGACGCTCCCCATCCTTCTTTTTCATATGCTTATTGCGCAGATACAGCATACAATGAAAAAATTCTACCAATAATAGAAGGGGTTGATTTACTCTATCATGAAGCGACCTTTTTAGAGCAAGAGAAATCACGCGCGAAGAAGACCTTTCATTCTACAACGATTCAGGCCGGAACAATGGCTGAAAAAGCAAAAGTAAAACAATTAATCATTGGTCATTTCTCTAATCGTTACACAGATCTAGATCCTGTTTTGAAGGAAACTAAAACGGTTTTTAAGAATACCGTTTTGGCCATTGAAGGCAAGACTTTCATCGCAGGAGATAGTCATTCTAAAAAATAGAGTAGATGCTGTGCTGTTTGCATTTTATCTAAGTTTGCCTTTCAATTAAAATTACCATTTGAACGCATTGAAAACCCGATTCGACTTTGAACAAATTTTGGATGAAACTTCTAGTGTAACTGAGGTTAGTTTATTGGATGCTATAGCAGATAGTTTGGCTATTAATTCTTATGCCATCATTGACAACTTTTTATCAGACAAAGAAGCGTTGGATTGTTTGGAAGTGCTAATTGAGAATAAAGAAGAAGGAAATTTTAAAAAGGCCGGAATTGGGACTTTAGGAATGCATCAAGTTGATCGATCCATTAGAGGAGATGAAATTAAGTGGTTGGATAATAACAACCTGTCAGCGCCATCTCAAGTATACATGGATCAGGTGGATGCTATGATGAAATTTTTCAATCGAACGTTATTTTTAAGTTTGAAGGACTTCGAATGTCATTTCGCACATTATCCTTCGGGGACTTTTTATAAGCGCCACCTCGATTTATTGAAATTATCGGATCACCGAAAATTAAGTTTTGTTTTTTATTTAAATCCCGATTGGAAAACCGGGGATGGAGGTGAATTATTGTTGTATTTGCAAGAAAATGGAACCGAAAAAACAATAGTGGTTAATCCGTTATTGGGCCGATTAGTGGTGTTTCGGAGTGAAATCCTCGAACATGAAGTTGCTCTTGCAAATAAAAGTAGGTACAGTATTACTGGCTGGATGTTGGATCAATATAAAGGAACCACTTTCTTATAAGTAGAGAATTTAACTATTACAACCCGATATGAATTTCAAAACTCGTATTATTATTGACTAAAGGTGGAAATGAATCTTTCAGAAATATATCAATTATATGGTAGTATGGTTTATAACCTAGCGCTTCAATACACTCAAAATGTTGAAGATGCTGAGGAGATAACCCAAGACGTATTTTTGATTGTACATGAAAAGATTGATTCATTCCGAGGTGAAGCTTCACTTAAGACTTGGATTTATCGATTGAGCATCAATAAGTCTTTGGACTATATCAAGGCAAAAAAGTCAAAAAAGCGGTGGTCATTTTTCTCTTCTGGGCGAGTAGATACTGGAGAAATAGAGATTCCCGATCAAGGTTTTAATCACCCCGGAGTGGAAATGGAACAAAGGGAGTCGATGGAACACCTTTTTAAACTGATTAATCAATTGTCCGAAAATCAAAAAACAGTGATCATTCTGCTAAAAGTGGATGGACTAACGATGGAAGAAGTGGGTGACATTATGGAGCTATCCTACAAAGCGGTAGAGTCATTATTTCAGCGTGCAAAGAAAAATTTGAAAATTTTAATCGAAAATTCGAAGGAAAATGAAAAGTAATTCGTCTATAGAACAAATGGAAAAACAACTACAACTATTAAAGGATATTAATCGAGTGTCTCCTAGCGCTGATTTATTCGCTAAGATTGAAAATAGGATAGCACAACCAAAAAAGCAGATTATCCCATTATTTTGGGCGAGAACTGCTGCTGCTGTGTTAATCTGTTTGATGGTAACTGAAGTTTATGTGGTCATAGAAAATCAACAAATCAATACCTCATCAGATATCAGCGAAGTGCTTCCTCAAACTAATAATTTGCTGTATTATGAAAACAAATAAATTTTACCTCATAATTATTGTTGCATTGTTGTGCTGCAACTTAGTTTTAGTGTTCTTTCTATTAAATGGACCTCAAAAAGGGCCAAATAATAGACCGATGGGTGGGCCTGGGATGCATGAACCGAAAAGAGTTATCATTGATAAATTACACTTTGATGATGCTCAGGTCATGCAGTATGAGGAAGTAATTGAAGCGCACTTCAAATCAATTAGCGATTATGATAGACAAATAAATGGATTAAAGAAAACGCTCTATATACAGTTGAAATCACCAAAAGAGGAGACTAACCAATCAATCATTCTCAATCAAATTGGAGAAATTCAAGAGCAAATAGAACAAACACATTTTAATCACTTTTTAGAGATAAAGAATATTTGCCGACCAGATCAGATGGATGACTTTGATGCTCTTTCAGAAGAGCTGGTTCGACTTTTTAATCGTGAAAAACCACCTAGATGAAATTAATTTGGAGACTACTTTTTTTGTATTTTTTGCCAATTATTGCTTTCTCACAAGATGCTAAAACAGATTTGTCAATTCAAGTAACGTTTCAAGGAGAGCAATTGGAATTGGGAAAGAATTATTATTCAGATGAACTAAAGGATAGTATTCAATTTGATAAATTGCAATTCTACATTTCAGATATTTCACTGGTGACAGAAGACGGGAAGAAAGACACTTTGGCTAAAAAGTATCATTTAGTTGATTATTCTGATCTGAAAACATTGGTCATGGGGCAGGTTGTCATTAATAGCAATACTATTGGGTATGAGTTTAATTTAGGAATTGATAGCATTACCAATGTTTCTGGAGTTTTTGGTGGAGATTTAGACCCAACGATTGGAATGTATTGGACGTGGCAAAGTGGTTACATCAATTTTAAATTAGAAGGAAAATCTGGTGTTATTAATTCAAGAAGTAAGGAATTTCAGTTTCACCTTGGCGGCTATAGTTTTCCTAATAAAAATGTAACCCAGGTTCATTTAAAAGCAGAGAACATCCCATTAAATAGTATTGAATTGCCATTGGATAAATTGATTGATAAAATTGACCTTAAAACATTTAATACCATAATGAGTCCTAGTAAAGATGCCGTTAAGGTGACCGAATTGATAGGAGAAACTTTTTTTATTAAAAAATGAGACTAAGGTTTTTTGCTTTTTGTTTTATTATTTCCCTATTATTTGGCTTTAAAAGTTTCGAGAATGGAACCTTGATTTTTCCTGATTATTTTCCCAAACCAAAATATAATTTTGAGAATAATCCGCTTGATTCTAATAAGGTGAAATTAGGTCGCTTGTTATTTTACGATGGAATCTTATCCTTGGATAATTCGCTTTCCTGCTCCACTTGTCACTCACCGTTTAATGCCTTTGCGCACAATGATCATAAATTGAGTCATGGAATAGGAGATAGTATTGGAACTCGAAATGCACCAGCGCTTTTTAACTTGGCCTGGCAGACTTCATTTATGTGGGATGGAGCAATCAATCATTTAGACATGCAAGCATTAGCTCCGATAAGTTCTAGTATTGAAATGGGGTCTGATATTAAGGATGTTGTTCAAAAACTGCAAGCAGATCAATTTTACAAAAAGAAATTTTATGAAGCCTATCAAGATTCAATTGTAACAGGGGAAAATGTATTAAAAGCCCTTTCTCAATTTCAATTGACATTAATCTCTGCCAATTCGAAATACGATCAAGTTAAACGAGGAGAAAATGAATATACCGCACAAGAATTAAAAGGGTATAAGCTGTTTCAGAAAAATTGTAATTCTTGCCATCAAGAACCCTTATTTTCAACTTATGGATTTGAGAAGAACTTTATCGAAATGGATTCATTATTGAATGATTTTGGAAAGGGCGTAGTTACCCAGGTTTCAGAAGATAGTTTGTATTTTAAAATTCCTTCACTAAGAAATTTGAAGTACAGTTATCCTTATATGCACGATGGTCGTTACTATACTTTATATAAAGTGTTGAATCATTATAACAGCGAGGAAATTCAGCAAAAATTTAAAGAAAATGGGCTAAAAAAGATTGATTTGTCTTCAAACGCTCAAGTAGATTTAATCGCTTTCTTGTTGACTTTGAATGATAAAGAATTTGTTTTTAACAAAGATTATCGATTCCCCAGAGAATTATTAAATAAATGGAAGGAAAAATAAATGGTTCTCGTCTAAGTATTGATTAAACTATAATTATGAAGAAAATAAACCTTTTTATTGGTGCATTGGTAGTTTCTGCTAGTTCTTTTGCACAACTAACTCCAGATATAACGTCTTGGTTACAAGATACAGTAACAACAGGAAGTTATTATATGTCAGGAAATTCAACTCCAATAGCGAATAACATTTTAGTGAATTGTCAGAGAGTGGAATATTCAAGCAACTTTGTTTATATCAGTACCAAGGGAGTTCCTTCTTATCCTACAGGTCCTTTTCAAGATGGAAATCCATCGCAAGCGACAGATCAGTCAGCGATTTTTAAGATTCCTAGAAATCCAACCCCTAATACTGGAACATTGAACACTACTGTAGGTGGGAATATTGGAGTTTTCATAAATGGAGTTGCCTTATTTGATTACCGCGATGGAGTAGCTTGGAATCCCAACACAAATGCACTTTGTGGAGGACCAGGAAATGCCCCCTGTCCTGGAGGACCATTGTCAACGCAGGCTTGGAACAGAGATGCCGTTCCGTCTGAAATGATTGGTTTTGATTGTTCTAAAGGACATCCTGCCAATGGGAATTATCACCATCATCAGAATCCATCAGCGTTTAAGTTGGATTTGAATGTGGTGTCTTCTATTTGTAATTTATATGATGCTAATGGATTGTATGTAATTGATAGCACTAGGCATTCACCACTAATTGGATTTGCTTACGATGGTTATCCAATTTACGGAGCTTATGGATACAAAAATACAAATGGAACAGGCGGAATTAGTAGAATTAAATCAGGTTACGAAAAGAGAAACATTACGACTAGAACAACTTCTCCTGCTGGAACTGCTGTTTCTTCAGGACCAGCTGTAAGTACGACTTATCCTTTGGGCTATTTTAGAGAAGATTATAAATGGTTTTCTAATACATATCAAGACTTTTTAGATGAGCACAATGGTCGTTTTTGTGTGACTCCTGAATATCCAAATGGTACCTATGCGTATTTCGCTACGGTTGATGCCAATTGGAATTCTGCGTATCCATATGTTGTCGGACCTAATTTTTATGGAAACTACGCCAACAGAAAAGTGACTTCAATTACTGAGAATACTACTCGATATATAGGTTCTGCCACTGCGATTAATGATAATGATTGGGCGCAGCTTAGTGTTTCTATTTTTCCAAACCCAGCAACTGAATTAGTTGCGATACAGTTGGGTAGTTTGTTAACTCATAATGTGGAAGTGACTTTACTGGACATGTCAGGAAGAAAAGTAGCAACGACTAGAATTAATAAAGGAAGTTCAATAGCGCATTTTGACGTTCAAACTTTATATGCTGGAACTTACATTATGAGGTTTACAGGAGAGAATGGAGGAGTATTCAATAAAAAATTGATTATTAGTAAAGATTAATGGGTTTTTAAGTGTTTTTGTGTAAGGCAAGGGTCATTCTGATTCTTGCCTTTTTTTTATTTTAAAATTTTAAAATTGATTTCCTATAAATTGATAGCTAGCATGTTCAATTTGTTGTAATTTTTCATTCTAAATTCATTACTTTTATTTGATAAAAAATGTTAACCTTTTTTATCTTATTTGCGTAAAATCAGCCATGCTAAACCCCTGCAAAAAGACATTTCTACTATTATTTTCCTTGCTTTTGGTAGGCATTTCTACCTATGGTCAGTGCTTTAGAGTATTGGATGGAAATGGAACTTTTACTAATAACAATCCTCAATGGGTCAGTTGTACGCCTGGAACATATACTTTAATCCTTCAAACCAACATTGCTATCGGTCCATACACCATAAATTGGGGAGATGGTAATTCCGGAGGAGGAGCAGATATTACACCACCAGCATTTATTCAACATACTTATGCTGCTGCAACTAATACCTATACTGTTACTTTAACCGAAACAGGTTCTGGATGTACTATTAATGGATTAGTCGTTTTGGAAAGAAATCCATTGGCTTCTATCCAATTGCCTGCTGGTGACGACAATTTTGGATGTACACCAGTTTTATTCCGATTTATAAATAGTTCAACCCAAATTTCCAGTACCACAAATTTTACATGGGACTTTGGTGATGGAAGTCCGGTATTAAATTTTGGAGCAGGAAATCTTGGGGATACCATTAATCATACTTATCTACCTGGACTTGGTGTACAAAGCTGCGATCTAGAGGTGACTCTTGAAGCGACAAACTTTTGTGGAACTTCAACAGCAAGCTTTTTTCCTTTAAAAGTGTGGGATTTAGATGAAGCTCGGATAACTCCTTCTGCGACATTGCAATGTTTTCCCGACAATACCTTTCAATTTACTAATTCAACCATTCGAAACTGTTTTCCGGAAGGAAACAATTCTCAGCGTTACGAATATTGGAATTTTGGAGATTATTGGGGGAAAGGGTACGATTCAATTATCAATTGGCGTCCGTGGAATCCACCCATTATTAACCCACCACCAATTGAATATCCAGGTGTAGGAACTTATTCAGTTACATTAATAGATAGTAGTTACTGTGGAACTGATGCAACAACAATTAGTGTGACCATTACAAGCGCTCCAACTGCTGTTATTACTGCCGATAAGGATACTATTTGTGCTGGAGAAACAGTGCGGTTTACCAATGGGTCTTTCGGAGGGGCGAATACCTATCGATGGAACTTTGATCAGGGGAGTGGATGGCAGACCATGAATGGGAACCCAAAGAATAGAATATATAATACTCCTGGCGATTATCGCATTGGAATAATCGCAGGTATAAATGGTGCGACCGGTTGTAGAGATACTGCCTTTGTTGATTTATATGTTAATCCAAGCCCCAATTCAGATTTTACTTTGAGTAATAACAATGCATGTGATAGCATGATTGTTAATTTTACGAATACAACCACAGGTGCTGTTTCTTGGATTTGGACATTTGGTAATGGAAATACTTTTCTTGGAGAAAATCCTCCATCACAGAATTATACTTCCCCCGGCTCATATTCCGTTAAATTATACACTGAAAATAGTTCAGGCTGTCCTGATTCTGTCACAAAAGTTGTAAATGTCTATCAAACTCCAATTCCCGCATTTTTACCTGCTTCAGTTTGTGTAAATTCTGTGGCTAGTTTTATGGATCAATCGACAACCGCACCTGGAGATCCTGTTATTTCTTGGTTTTGGGATTTCGACAATGGATCGACTGCAACGATTGAAAACCCGACAACTGTTTATACCTCCGGCGGAACATATAATATTATATTACAAGTTTCTACAGCAAATTGTACGGCTAGAGATACAATTCCTATTGTGGTAGAAAATCTGCCAACAGCAGGATTTACATTGACTCCAGATGGCGGATGCTCTAAACTAGGCGTATCATTCACAAATACATCCTCACCGAATGCCACTAAGTTCAAATGGAATTTTGGAGATGGAAGCCCAATTGATACCAATAGAAGTCCAGTTCATGAATATGTAAATACATCTGATAGAGATACTTCATTTATAATAACTCTTATTGCATCTACTACTTTCGGATGTATTGATACCATTACAGATACAGTCGAAGTATTCCCTGTTCCTTCTCCTGATTTTAGTTCGGATGCAGTGGTAGATTGTGGCCCTATTACGGTCAATTTTACGAATTTGACAATAGGAGACAGCTTAAGTTATATCTGGAACTTTGGCGATGGAACTGCGCTTTCTACTGATACCAATCCGACTCATGTTTTTGATAACAAAACGTTGTTTATCAGTAATTACAACGTCCGATTAGTCGTGCTTTCGAATAATGGATGTCGAGATACAACTACAAAAGTAATTACCGTAAATCCTGAACCAATATTCAACTTCACAACATTACCTGATTCGGGTTGTAGTCCTTTGAGGGTTCAGTTTCCTGTTGTAGTTGGAGCGGTGAGTTATAACTGGGATTTTGGAGATGGAAATACTTCGGTAGGGGCTAATCCTGCTCATACCTATGTTAATAATACCACCAATAATCAGCTATTTAATATTCGTTTGATTGCAATCAATAGTTTTGGGTGTCGCGATACTTCATTTGGAAGTGTATTGGTTTATCCTAATCCAACTTCAGTGTTTAGTACAGACACAATACGTGGTTGCCAACCTTTGCCTATTGAATTTACAAACTCAAGTACAGGAGCAAATTTCTACGATTGGACCTTTGGTGATGGAACGACGAGTGATACTTCAGATGCTATCTTTATTAAAACGTTTACCAATAATACAGCTGCAATCGTTAATAGAACAGTTCGATTAATTACCAGAACCAATCAAGGATGTAAAGATACAGCGACAACACAAATTGAAGTATATCCAAAAGTAGTGGCGCAGTTTCTTTCAGATACTGCTGGATGTACACCTTTCCCGGTTGCTTTTACAAATCAATCTACCGGAGCAGCAGGGTACCAATGGAGTTTTGGTGATGGAGTTAATTCAACATTGAATGCGCCCACTCATCTTTTTACGAATCCATTATTAAAGGATACGATTTACTCCGTAAAGTTAATTGCTCGCTCCCCTCAAATGTGTGTGGATTCAGCAATTCGAAATGTAACAGTATTCCCTAAGCCTGTTGCAGATTATACGATTGATAATGCTGTAGGATGCCATCCTTTATTGGTTAATTATACCAACAACTCTTTGATATCAGATTCTTGTCGATGGGATTGGGGAGATGGAACATTCAATACAAATTGTTTCTCTGCAAATTCTCATACTTTTAATAATACAACTTCTTCATTGCCTATTGTATATACCTCTAATTTGTATGTTTTTACGGATAATGGTTGTAAGGATACATTAAGAAGAACAATCACAGTAAATCCTGATATAATTGCTGATTATTCAGTTGATACCGTCGGTTGTAGCCCACATTCAGTAAGATTCAATAATGGTTCTACGGGAGCTGCAAATTATGTTTGGGACTTTGGTGATGGTGTTACCAGTAACGCAATAAATCCAAATCATACTTATGTCAATACCGGATTAATTGACACTGTTTTCTATGCCAAATTATTAGTTCGTTCTCCTCAATTATGTTTGGATTCAATTACGATACCCATTCGTGTTCACCCAAAGCCAGTGGCTGATTTCTCAATGGATAACACGGTAGGTTGTCATCCATTTGAGGTGAATTATACCAATAGTTCGTTAATTGCAGATTCATGTAATTGGTCATGGGGTGATGGATCTTTTAATGATACTTGTTTCATTACTAAATCACATACATTTACCAATACAACTTCTTCATTGCCTATTGTATATGCAACAAACCTGTATGTTTTTACAGACAATGGTTGCAAGGATACGATTCGTAAAACACTTACAGTAAATCCTAATATTATTGCAGACTTCACTGTTGATACCGTTGGCTGCAGTCCTCATTCAGTTCGTTTTAGTAATTTTTCTACTGGCGTAACCAATTACTTTTGGGACTTTGGCGATGGAGTAATTAGTAATACAGTAAATCCAAATCATATTTATGTGAATACAGGATTAATTGATACCGTTTTTTACGCCAAACTGTTGGTTCAATCGGCACAATCTTGTTTCGATTCCATCATAATTCCAATCCGAGTGCATCCAAAACCTATTGCAGATTACTCAATAGATAAAACCATAGGTTGTCATCCACTTGAAGTGAATTATAGCAATGCTTCTTTAATAGCTGACTCTTGCAGTTGGTCGTGGGGTGATGGTACCTTTAACGATACTTGTTTTGTAGGAAAGGCACATACTTTTACTAATACGACATCGTCTACACCCTTAACTTATAATACTAACTTATATGTTTTTACCGATTACGGTTGTATGGACACGCTGCGTAAAACGATTACAGTGAACCCACAAGTTATTGCAGATTTCACTGTTGACACTGTAGGATGTAGCCCATTGAAAGCGATTTTTAGTAACAGTTCAATTGGTGGTGCTACTTATCGATGGAGCTTCGGAGATGGAGTTATCTCAAATACAGCAAATCCAAATCATTTTTACATCAATTACGGACAAACCGATACCACTTACAATGCGAAATTAATCGTTCGATCTCCGCAGCAATGTATAGATTCATTGGATTATGATATTTTGGTTCATCCTAAGCCAGTAGCTGATTTTGTAGCTTCTACTTCAGGTGGTTGTCAACCATTAGAAGTTCAGTTTACAAACAACTCCATCATTGACGATTCTTGTAGTTGGGTGTATGGGGATGGAAATTCACTGAATAACTGTAATTTAATCACTAATCATACTTATTTTAATCAAACCTCACTATTTCCAGTTTCTTATAGCACAGAATTGAGAGTGTACACAGTGTTTGGTTGTGCCGACACCTTAGATCAAGCGTTTACTGTGAATCCACAAGTGATTGCTGATTATACATTTGATACAATTGGATGTTCTCCTTTTCCAGTAACTTTCCGTTCTCAATCTTTTGGAGCGAATAGCTACAATTGGAATTTTGGTGATGGTGCCACTTCTCAAGGATTAATTGCTAACCATACTTTTGTTAATACTACAGGTGCGGATACCACATTTAATGTAAGTTTAATTGCCAATTCAATCTACAATTGCAAGGACACTGCTGTCAATCAGGTCACCATTCGACCTACGCCAATACCAGATTTTTTGGTGAGTCCATTGTCTCAAATGTATCCAAGCTCAACTGTTAATATTGTAAACACAACCAATGCTGGTCCTTGGACTTACAATTGGATTTTTGGTGATACTACCTTTTCAACCGTTCGATCGCCCGGAAGTCATGTGTATAATTATTGGGGTGACTATAGAATTTGGTTGAGAGCGAGTACTCCATTCTGCTCCGACAGTGTTTTTAGGGATATTAAGATTATTCCTCCCTTTCCCATTGCAGATTTTAATGATAGCATCAGCGGTTGTGAACCACTGGAAGTAACTTTTCAAAACCTATCCATTTATGCCAATCGATACATTTGGGATTTTGGTGATGGAAGTTCTTCAAGTCAAAGAAACCCAACTTATACCTACAGACAGCCAGGAATATTTAGTGTTTCATTAAGAGCCATAGGTGATGGAGGCGAAGATGTTGAAGTAAAGACGAATTATGTAGAAGTCTATAGAAGAGCAAATGCCAACTTTACCATCAATAAAGGACCTGAAGAAAAGATTTTCATACCGAATGATCCATTAGTGACGATAAACTATTCGGTGAATGCTGACAGTTATTTGTGGGATTTTGGAGACGGAAATACATCTACAGAACGAAATCCTACCCATTACTATACTGAAGAAGGAACTTTTCCGATATTCTTAATTGCTGAAACCTCATTTGGGTGCAATGATACTTTTGATTTAGGTCGAAAAGTAATCGCTGAATTGCAAGGGAGTATTCGAGTTCCTAACGCATTTACACCAGGAAGCAATGGAGGAGATGGATCTGGTGCTGGGAATGTGAAAAGGAATCCTGGATTTGCTGAATTAAACGATGTCTTTTATGCATTAATTGTAGGTGCAGAGACTTATGAATTGAATATCTTTAACAAGTGGGGTGAATTATTATTCGTTTCAACCGATCAGGATATTGGATGGACTGGATATTACAAAGGAAAACTTTCAAAACAAGATACCTATGTCTGGAAAGTGAAAGCTACTTTCGCCGATGGAGAAACAGTTGTTAAAACAGGTGATTTGCTATTATTGAGATAACTATGAAAAAAAAGGTACTACTTATTTTATTACTATTTAGTATAGTTCCAATTGCTTTGGCACAAACAGAAGGCTACAGCAAAAAGGATAGAATCGCTTATGAAGAAGCAGATTCATACATTGCTTATGGCGATTATAGGACCGCTGCAGAGCTTTTTGAAAATTTATATTTAAAAGACAAGGGGAATCAATACATCAAATACAAGTTAGGTTATTCGTATTTCAAATTGCATGAATTTGATAAAGCGAAACCGTTTCTTCAGGAAACTATATATACTGTTGAAGATGCTAAGTTTTATTTAGCTGAAATATTACATTATCAATCATACATTGATGAGGCTGAGCTGATGTTGAAAAGTATAAAATCGAGCGAGATTGAAGAAAAAGAAATAGATCGCTTATTGGCACAAATTGATTTTGCAAGAGATCAGTTTCAAAATCCCAAAGAAGTGACTATAAAAAATTTAGGTACAAATATAAATAGTGAATATCCTGATTATGTTCCTTTGATTACTGCTAACGAAGATTTTTTATATTATACGAGTAGACGTCCAAATGACCTACACCAATTAAAAGACGTGACTGGACAGTATTATGAAGAAGTCTATTCAAGTTTAAATATAGATGGAGAATGGACAAAAGCCATTCCGATAAAAGGAAGTATTAATACTGAAAAACATGATGCTTGCGTTGGATTAAGTCCTGATGGAAACGCCATGTTTTTATTTAAAACCAATACCAATTTGGTTGGTGGAGACTTGTACGAAAGCCAACAGATTAATGGGTTTTGGAGTGCGCCTCTTAAAATGTCGGATAAGATAAATGGAGAATTTAGCATTGAGCCAAGTGCAAGTATCAGTATTGATGACCGGACTTTTTATTTCTCAAGTAATCGGGAAGGTGGATTTGGAGGATTTGATTTATATCGAGTGATCAAATTGCCAAATGGAGAGTGGAGTGAGGCATTAAATTTAGGAGATCAAATTAATACCCCGTATGATGATGATGCACCATTTATTCATCCAGATGGGAAAACACTTTATTTTAGTTCTAAGGGGCACCAAACCATGGGCGGATTTGATGTTTTCAAAACAAAATTAAATGGAGATAATCAGTGGGGAGAAGTTGAGAATTTAGGATTCCCAATTAATACCACAACCGATGATATCTATTTTGTTATTTCGGCAAATGAACAACATGGTTATTATTCTTCAGCAAAAGCAGGAGGAGAGGGCAGTCAGGATATTTATCGGATTAATTATTTGGAAAAATCATTGCGGCAATCAGTAGTAAAGGCGCAAATACCTAGTATCATTGATAACCCAAATGGAGCATCGGTGACTGTTTATGACTTAAGAACAAATGAAATAGCGGGAGCTTACACTCCTAGAACTCGTGACGGTCGATTTATCTTTCTAGTAGATCCAAATGTAGAATATGAAATAGTAATAGAGTCTGTAGATTTTGAGGAATTAATAAAAACGGTTTCTTTTTCGCTCGAAGAATTAATGGGAAGAACGAGTATAGAATTTAAACTGAAAAAAATAGACTTAGAATGAGGTTAATATTTGTAATCATATCATTCTTTCTATTAACGCTCATTGGAAAAGCGCAGGACATGCAATTTTCGCAGTTTTATGCTGCGCCCTTGTATGTAAATCCTGCTTTCACAGGGACAACGGTAGAACATAGAATGGCTGCGAATTCTCGATTACAATGGCCGTCCATTCCCGGAGGATTTAAAGCGTATCACTTTTCGTATGATTACAATGCAGCAGATATTAATTCAGGGTTTGGATTGATGGCAAACAGAGAAGAGTCAGGGTCTTTTGGTTTAACTACTAATTTGATTGCCTTGAGTTATGCCTATCGTTTTGAAATTAAACGGGAATTATTTGTGATGGGAGGGGTAAAGTTTGGATATGCTTTTAGAAGTTTAGATTATTCCAAACTGGTTTTCAACGATCAATTGGAAAGTGAATCACCTGTCACGAGAGATACAGAAGCATTTGCAGACCAAAATATCAATTATCCGGACATTTCTGCTGGGGTTTTGCTGTATTCTCCGCAATATTGGTTCGGGATGTCTATGAACCATTTGAATGAGCCCAATCAAACATTGTTGTCAGGAAATAATACGATAAGCGAACTGCCGATGAAATTTTCGATGCATGGGGGTTATGTATTTTCTATCAAGGATAAGATTGTAAATAAAGCAACTGCTCAAAATGTTACTGTTGCTTTTCAATACAAATCTCAAGGAAAATTTGATCAATTGGATTTGGGATTTTACTACAATAATAGTCCATTGGTTTTTGGATTATGGTATCGAGGATTACCACTAATCAAACATTATGAACCAACTTATGCCAACAACGATGCAATAGTAGCACTAGTGGGTTATAGCATTCCTGACTATAACATTAGTATTGGTTACAGCTACGACATTACAATTTCTCGATTAATCTCTAATAGTGGAGGTTCACACGAAATTTCTCTCATTTATGAAGTGGCCAGTAGAAGAAAGAAACGACGAAACAGAAAGTTCATCGTTCCTTGTGCTAAGTTTTAAGTTAGGTTGAACTTAAGGTATTAGTATTTTTTTAGACTTGCCTATCATATTTACAATATAAATTCCGCTACCTAATTCATTTAAAATAAACTTGCTTTGCGTACCTGAAATTTTATTTTGATATACCAACTGACCATTTGCAGAATATACTCTCAATACTTGTTCGTCAATTGGTTGTGCCGATTTAATATAAAGAATCTTTTGACTGATATTAAAATCAATAGAATAATAGTCTTCTCTATTTTCTTTTAGTCCAACCGTTAGATATGATATACATTCACTCGTATCTATACAATTACCTCTAGTGATCTCTACTGCATATTTACCATTTGGAGTTGGAAAGTACCATTGGAGGTTTGCATTTGGGATAGGAGAATAGGACGATTTACAATTTAGCCATTGATAACTCGCGTTACTTTCATTTGCAATTAATCGATTACCAACTAGAAATACGGTAGTATCAATCTTTCCTGGATTTATTAACACTAGAGAATCAATTGTAGAGCATCCGTTTGCATCTGTGATTGTTAAGGTATATTTTCCTGCTGTTAGATTACTTATATTAGGAGTATTAGCTTGATTGCTCCAACTGTATGTATAGGCTCCCGTTCCTCCAGTAGCGGCCGAAGTAATGCTTCCATCATAGGAATCTGTACAACTTTCATATACCCGATTAAGGTTAGCTCTTATAGGATTAGGGTCGAATAGTGTAATCTGAGCTAAAGTACTACTGCATCCATTTGCATCGATAGCATGTGCAGTGTAAATGCCTTTAGATAAATTAGTTTGAGAAGTACCGGTAGCGTTGTTTGACCAACTATAGTTGTATGGTGCGATTCCATTCACTATGTTTAGGTCTAATTCTCCATCATTAGCTCCAAAACAACTAATCTGTTGCACTCTTGAAAATGAGGCAGTAAATGAAGGTGGACTATTAACAATTACTAGACCATTTAGAATAGCTCCTAAACCATCAGTCACTGTTACTCTGTATGATCCTGAAACTAATCCATTAATTTGGTTTGTTGAACCAGAATTACTCCATAAATAAGAAAAAGGAGGATACCCTCCAGATGCAATAACTCTTGCAGAACCATCATTTAAACCACTGCAAGAAACGGGTGTAGAAGAAGTAGTGATGGATAGTGAAGGAGCACTAGAATAATAAAACTTAATAACGGGTTTTCCGAGAAAAGCTGAAGTTGCTGTGATATTAAAACAGAAGGTTTGAAAACCACTTCCTATTAAGGTTGATCCATAAGATGTAGACATTACATTTACATCAGAACCACCTCCAGGACGATTAGAAGGAGGACCGGTGCAAATACTGAATAATAAATTACTTGTACCGTTCCAAACTAAGGGAGGATTAAGTCTGTGCGTATTCCAACCTGCTTTTAATGTACTGTATGATGCCGAATAACTAGCATATCTACCCGATGTTGATTCAAACCCTCCACTACTGCTGTTATTTAATGAAGATGTATATGTGGAATAAATATCCCCTGATGCAGATCCGACAAGGGTAGTTGAGTTTGGTCCGGCTCTGTAAAAGGCTATGGAATCTATTCTACCAGCAGTCGCTCCTGCTGCCATTAATTCGCTAGCTCTATATATGTATTGAATTTTATTGGGATCAGAGTAATCTATATCGTAAGGCGAAATTTGCCTAACACCTGGAACGCCAGTGCCACCAACATTAATAACTTGAGCGGTAGATGATTTAAATAGTATGCTGAGAAATAAAAATATGTAAACCTTTTTCATGGCAGTCAATTTTAATTGTTATTTTATACTTAAACCCTTGTTAGAAGTAAAGTTAGTTACAATTATTTTAATCTTTGAATTTGGGATTAATTTAAATAATATTAAGGGTAAAAATTGCTAGAACTAGATTGGGCATTGAATTTCAAATTCAAAATTAATTTCCAATACAGCAGGTTCACACAAAATTTAATTGGTTTATGAAGTGGCCAGTAGAAGAAAGAAACGACGAAACAGAAAGTTCATCGTTCCTTGTGCTAAGTTTTAAGAGAAGGAATTAGTATCCACTATTGGGATAAAGGATTGTTCTACATTTCTAGCATCATCAATAATCTCAGATGGATACTTATAAAGTTCTAAGATCTTTAAAGCATTCCTAGTTTTCAGTCGGCCCATTTTTAATTGATGATCAAATAGAAGTTTTCCATTGGTAATGTCTTTTCTATAATGATAGAGTTCAATTTTTTTCAGTGTTTAGCCTACATTTCTGCTAGATAAAAAATGGCTTTTCCAAGTATATTATCCTTGATTCTCGTTGGAATTATAATTTATAGTAGGCCGCTGTATGTTCTTTGACAAATCAAATTTGAATGATATTAATACTATTTTTTCATTTCATTCTTAATAATATTAAATAAGGAATGATTAAAAAATATTATCAAGAATAAACCCATATATTAATTCTATATATCATTAATATATGAACGTTAGATAAATACTACTACCATTAGAAATTAAACCTTCTAACGTTTTATCAACTTATAAGCACCTTGTTGAGAATCGTAGAATGTAACTTTTAAAAAGTATACTCCAGGAGGTAAATGAGCAATTCTTAATTTATTATTTAAGTATTGAAGCGTTTCTATTGCTTGTTGTTTGGTATCAAAAACTTCAATTTTAATAACTTCTTTATCAGAATCAAATTGAATATTTCCTGAGGTTGGGTTAGGGTAAAACCTAAAGAAATTAAGCTCCTCACTTATTTTTGATAAGGAAACACTGGTTATATTGACACAATTTGATGTGTCTTTACAATTTTGTTTAGTTAGTTCAACTGCAAAGTTACCATTTACATTTGGTGTAAAAGATTGGTTAATCGCATTAGGGATTATTGCAAAACCATTGTTACAATCTAACCATTGATAGTTTGTATTTGTGCTAGTTGCAGTAATTGTATTGTTTGTAGTAGTAGTTTTTGTAGAGATGGTGTCAATTGTTAAGTTTAGCTTAAAAAGGGTATCACACGAAATAGTTGAGTTTTTGGTAATCGAATAAATTCCACTTTTAGAATAAGTATTATTATTAATCGACCAAAAGTAGTTTCCACATGAGTTTACATTGGTTACAATTTCTGTCACACAAAAATCTAAAGTATCTTTATTATAAACCTCTAATCCATTCTGAGTTCCTACAAATAATAATTTATCGTTTGTTTCCATACCGTTCACTTTATAATTTTCAAATAAATTAAAGCTTTGTTTATTGTCTATGATCGGTTGTGATTGTGCAAGTTTTCCTGTGTTAATGTTGAATATAGCTTTATTAAAGACCAACTCCCTACCAATACTATTAAAACCTCCACCAATAAAAAGCAATGAATCTCTCAGAACTAAAGAATTTACTATCCCATTAGGTTTATAGTTGAATGTAGTGTCTAAAATTCCTAAAGTATCATCAACTGCAGCAAGGTAAGGATATAAAATAGGGCCAACCTCATTAAATAAACCACCTAGAATTAGTTGACTTCCAGTGTTTACGATTACGCTCGGTCCTTCCGTTGGAAGGTAGGGATCCCAATTATGTAGTATTCCTGTGGTTCTTGAGACTTTAGCACCACCTCTTCTAGTTTGATTTTGGACACTGTAAAAATATCCTCCCAAATAAAGGTCATCTCCTTTTATCAAAATAGATTTTACATTACTAAATTGTGGTAAGTTAGGATTCCATGGTAAGAGGCTGTCTCCATTCAAATCATATGAAGCAATTCCATTTCGCGTTTGATTGTTAAAAGTATTATAATCACCTGCAATATATAATGTATTTCCTATAATTTCAATATCATTAATATCTCCTGTTGCGATTCCCTGTCCACTAAACATAGATGTATTTATTTGGCCTGAAGAAGTATTTAGTACTGCTATATCATCATTGATATTTTGGTTTCCTGCTCTAAAAATGTTGCCCGCTATATAAAGGTTGCTGTCAACTAATTCCATGTCATTAATATAGTGCTCTGTGTTGACAGTCATTGGATTTAAACTTCCTGTTGTTAAATCGTAAGCGGCAAAGCCTTTTCGGACTTCACCACCGACTGATTTAAACTCACCACCATATAAAATGGTACCATTAGAATTAGATATGGTTAAAACAGTACCACTAGCATTAAAAAAGGGTTTTGAGAATGCACTATCTTTATCTAATTTACCACAACGCATTTGATCTATTAAATTGATCTTTGCAAAGATTCCTCCAATATAAAAGTTGTCGGCATAAGAATCCATTGCATTACATTGTCCACCAACATTTGGGTACCAATTATAGACGGAACCAGTTATCTTATTTAATGCTACTAATGAGGAATAGATAGCTTGTCCACCTACAAGTGTAAAACCACCTGACACATACAATGTATCACCAATTAATTTGGTATAAAATGTTGTATTTCTATCTTTTATGTTAGCATCGAAAGGTAGTACTACTCCATTTCTTAAGTCAATTGCTGCAAGGGTTTCACGAACCAATCCACCAACTGTATCAAAGCTTCCCGAAAGATATAATGTTGAACGGTCTATTTCAAAGGAGAACACATCTTTATCTGCATTTACATTAATTGGTAAAATTGAGGCTGTATTTTTATCAATAAATGCAATATTATTTCTAGTAATGTTATTAAGAGTGTTAAAGCTTCCACTAATAATTAAAGTATCACTATATCCATCAATTTGAGAGATAAATACTTCTCCATTTCCATCAAATGCAGGTGGTGTCCAATTAACAACTGTATCACTCACTAGGTCAATTAATGCAAGTTTTTCTATCCTTTTTCCACCAAACACTATATCTTCTCCAAATACTAAAATATTATTTTTATAATCCGTGATATGATTTTTTTCATAGAAAAAATTGTTTGTTGTGGGATGCCAATTTAAAAGTGTTCCATTGAATCGATTTATTGCTGCAAAATTGCTTCTTTTATGTGTTCCAATTTCAGTAAATCGACCTACTAAATATAAGTTATTCCCTTTTATCAAAATATCATTTACAAAAGAACTCACAGATGAAGGGATGTTAACATTAAAAGGCAAGATAGTACCAGTTGTTGCATGTATAGCAGCGATTTTTGATCTTATTATATAATTGGGATTGCCAACATATTGAAAAGAACCTGCAATATAAATCGTACTATCAATAATCTCTAAATCATAAACATGTTTGAAGGATGCTACTCTTGGGTTCCAGTTTAATAAAGTGTTGCTTGATAGGTTGATCGCTGCTAGTTTTTGCCTGCTTTGACCGAGCACATAATCAAAATAGCCTCCAAAATAGAGTGTATTGTTTCTTATTCGCATACATCGAATACTAGAATTGGTAGAGCTAACTTGTAAGTTAAGATTAGTTAGAAGTCCATCTGAAATTGTAAATTCTGCAAAACTTTTTCTAGTGCTATCATTAACTTTAGCAAAATCTCCACCAACATATAATTTGTTTCCATTTATTAGTAGACTATGAACCATTCCATCTAATTGAGGACGCCAAGGTAAAATGTTGCCACTTCCGGACTGAATAGCTACAAGTCTATTTCTCCGAACTTTATTTATATATTCAAAACCTCCACCTATATAGATAGTATCTCCCTTACCTTGAATTGCATTAACCGGTTTGTCGGCAAAAGGATTCCAAGAAGTAACCACACCATTAGAGTCAATATATGCTAGGTTCTGTCTTAAGCTATCGCCCACTGCGGTAAAATCTCCTCCTATATAAAGTCCTCCTATATTATCTTTAAACGAACAATTCACTTTTCCCTCTACTTGAGGGAAAGTAATATTGGAGTTATTTCCAATGCTATCAAAAATGTTGGCACCAAGATTATAATCTGATGGTTGACCAACAGAGGTAAATCTACCTGCAATATATAAACTGTCACCCAGCTTTTTCATACTGCTAACATATCCGTTAACATATATGTTTGAAAAGTCAGGAAGAAGTTTGCCCTTGCCATTAATATGTGCTATACGTCCTCTTTTTTGTCCAGAAATACTAGTGAAATCTCCTCCAATATACCAACCTAAACTGTCGTCTTTATAATTTGTTTTTACCACATTGTTGGGTTGATCAATATTATCTATAAGAGAATTGTTTTTAGCATCATAAAGAAATAAATAACCATTTGAAGGTCCAACATAATCAAAATCTCCCCCAACAAAAACTTGATTAGTGTTAGAGTCAATAACTATTTTATTTACAGGTCCATTTGGAGAAAACCACCTTGGGTCTTTGTGAAAATTCTGAGAATTTACAATGGTTGCAAAAAAGAGGAAATTAATAATTAATAATAAAAAACGATTCATATTATTTGAACTTAAGTATTTGTTATATAGAAATATGTAGCTTCGTAAATGTAGTTATAATTTGTAATTATCGAATTAGTTAGTTAAATTTTTTGTATTTATATTAAATTATACAAATTAGTATATCGAAAAATCGTTGAGCTACTTATATTTTTTTGCCTAGCCATAGTTTTAATTATTAAACTTTTTTTCCCTTGGAAGTTTATTAAGTAGACTATGAAAATACTAACTATGAAAACACCCCAGTACCAAATCATAAATTAATCTTTACAGCTTTTAAAAGTAAAAAAAATGGTATGTAATATGTTACCTGAAAAAACGATTTAATTTCTACTTCGGCCCAATACCCAACCTTGCTGCTTCGCAACTGTTACAATACATTTTGTCATCACAACCCAAAAAACCCGGACAATCAGCTGTACAAAAATTGTCGTGAACTAAAGTTACATCGTAGCAATTTGGATTGCCTGAATCTTTTTTACAACCATACATAGAAGTAATTAGAATAAGGATAATTAGTAATGTTTTCATCTTGAAATATTTTGTAGCATTTAAAATTAATCTATTTTAGTAAAAATATATTTTACGATGAACGATAAATCTAAATTCTCGCTAATTATTACCTTTTTTATATTTTCAGTGGCTTCTGCTCAGCTAAATGTGATCCAATATGAATTGGATAATGGAATGAAGGTTTACCTTAATCCGGATAAAAGTCAACATGATATATCTGGTGCCGTAGCAGTGAATACTGGCAGTAAAAACGATCCTGAAACAGCGACTGGAATTTCTCATTATTTGGAGCATTTGCTATTTAAAGGAACCACAGAATTAGGAACTTCTAATTATGCTGCAGAAAAAGTTCACTTGGATTCCATCTATTATTTCTACGATCAATTGGGTAGAACCACTGATGAGGATATGAGGAATCAAATTCAAAAACGAATTAATTTTCATTCAGTGGAAGCGAGTAAATATGCCATGCCCAATGAATTTGATAAGCTATTGAAATCTATCGGAAGCACTGGAATCAACGCCTCTACGAGCAATGATTTGACGATTTATTACAATTCTTTTCCATCACATCAAGCTAATAAATGGTTGGATATTTACGCTCATCGGTTTCAAAATCCTGTTTTTCGTTCCTTCCAATCGGAGTTAGAAGTGGTTTACGAAGAGAAAAATAGAGCCATGGATAATATGCAACGCACATTAGTAGAGGCATTTTATACTGAATTTTATAAAGGACACCCTTATGGCGATAAAACTACTTTAGGCACGATAGATCACCTTAAAAATCCATCGTTGAATAAGATGTATGAATACTATAGAACCTACTACGTAGCGAACAATATGGCGCTAATTCTTACAGGTAATTTTGACGTGGAAGCCATCAAGCCAATGATTGAGAAAACTTTTGGTCAATTAAAATCAGGAATTCTGCCTGAAAATAAGATTGCTGCTCCTAAACCTTTTGAAGGGAAGCAACTGTTTACAGATCGGTTGACTCCTATAAAAATAGCACTGTATGGTTTTAGAACTGTACCTATTTATCATCAGGATCATGCAGCGCTTGAAGTCGCAAGTTATTTATTGCAAAATGAAGCGGGGACAGGCTTTATTGATGATTTAACCAATAAAAACAAGGTGATGATGTCGTTTTCCTTTATGGATGCAATGGATGAAGCAGGTTGCCAGATATTTATCATGGTTCCAAAAGTGTTGGTTCAATCTTATGGAAAAGTAGACCGGTTGTTGAATGAACAACTCGATAAACTAAAAGAAGGTCAATTTACTGAGGAACGATTAGTATCTGTTAAAAATGAATTGTTTAAAGACATTCAGTTGAACATTGAAGACTCTAAAAGTAGGATATATTTGATCTCAGATGCATATAGAGCTGGCTTAAGTTGGGAAGAATTGAATAGCCGTTTATCAGCCATTCAAAAGGTGAGTAAAGAAGATGTTCTTCGTGTGTCGAAACAATACTTTGGCGATAATTATTTTGCGTTTCGATCACGAACAGGGTTCCCGAAAAAACAGAAATTGAAGAAGCCAGCATTTGAACCCTTGCAGATTGATCAAAATCAAGAGTCTCTTTATAGTAAAAAGTTCGAATCGATTATAGAAGCTGAACCACAGGAACGTTTCATTGACTTTAAAAACGATTTAGAAACGATTTCGCTTGGAGAAGAGAGTCAATTGTATGTGGTTGAAAATAAAATTAATGAGATTTATACTCTAGAAATTAATTTCCGAAAAGGAAGACAAAGTGAACCCAAATTAGAACCGTTGGATGTATTTATGAATATGGCATTTCCAAAAGGTCAAACTATGCTAGAGTTCAAGGAGAAAATAGGTGTTTTGGGGACTTCTTTGAGTATTGAGTCCACCAATAGGAATGTGGTTTTGAAACTAACAGGAATTGAGCAAAATATGGCAGAATTATTAGCATTAATCAATCAATTAATTAGTGCACCTGAAATTGACGAAAATGGGATTAAAACAATCTCTAATGTTTTTAGAACTGTTCGAAAACAAGAACAGTTGAATGGGGTTTTAATTGCTAATGCAATGGCGCAGTATGGGATGTATGGATCTCAATCAGTTTATAAAAATCGCTTATCAATCAACGAAATAGAAGGCCTTAAAAAGGAAGATTATTTGGAGTTGTGGAAAAATGCAGTGAGTCACTCTGTTTCTATCCACTTTAGTGGAAAAATGGATGGAAAAGCTTTACAGCAGTTGATTGAAGAGAAATTGACATTAAATTTTAACGGGCCTTCAGAGGACGTTTACTCACCATCTTTAGTGGATAGAGCAAATGGTGAAGTGCTCTTGTTGGATAACAAGCGATTGGTTCAATCGCACTTGTTTTTTGTAAAAAAATCAGCCCCATTTAATACAGAGAAGTTTGCCGTTAGAAATGTGTTTAATCAATATTACAGTGGTGGTTTCAGTGGAATTTTAACCCAAGAAGTGCGCGAATATCGTTCTTTGGCCTATTCCTCTGGAGGTTCTTATGAGTATAGCTTTGAACCAAAACCCACTGGTTATTTCTACACTTACATTGGCACTCAGGCAGACAAGACCAATGCGGCTTCTAAATTAACGAATGAGATTATTCAGGACATTCCTCAGAAGCCTGAGCGATTTGATTTATTGAAACAGAATGTCATCTTAACCAAACAATCAGAAATGCCAAGCTTTCGTGAGTTAAGCAAGAAAGTAGAGGATTATCAGTTGATGGGATTTGAGAAAGACCCGAATGAACTAGCGCGAAATGAATACAAAGACATGACTTTTGAAGATGTGATGTTGTACTATACCAATTTCGTTCAGCGCTATCCTACTTTTTTAGGAATTCATGGAGATGCCAAACAATTCAATTTAAAAGAATTGGAAGAGATAGGAAAGGTTAGAAAAATCAAGCGGGAAGAGGTCATTCGGTTTTAGAAATCGATGACTTCTTTTAATTTAGATTATTAATCAGGTTATTGAGTATTTAAGGTTGACTTTACACCTATTATTTACAAAATTTATCTCTTAAATCTTCTAAATTTTGGCTTTCAATTGGCCTGTCGAGGTAATGGCAAGCAGAATCAAATTGTTGAATTTTTAAATAGCTAGCTGCTAAATTGTAAACCGCAAGTTCATCTAGTGGACTCAACCTTAGTGCACCTTTGAATGCGGAAATGGACGTTTCATAGTCTTGTTTTTCAAAATATTTAACTCCTGTAAAAAAATAATCGTCTCGCTCGTTGCATCCGGCATTTCTTAATGTAAAATTTACTGGGACAGTAAAATTACAAGGAGCTTTTAAGCCATCTTTTGTGGCTGAAGTCCAGTTACCGGAAGTTAACTGAACTACTCTTTTTGCTTCATTAACTAAGGATATATTATTCGGATAAAGACTTTTTAGATTAATAATGTTGCCTAAAGTATCTACAGTGAATGAGAGGTATATTTTTCCCTGAATACATTGATCTCTTTCATCATCAGGATATTTTAAATTTTTACCAATAAACGATAGTAAGTTTCTTTGTGGGTTTTTTGTATTGAATTCTTTTGTTTTAAAGTGAGGTAATGTTTCCACTAAAGAATCTTGGGAATAAACAGAAAATGAGTTTATTATCAATAAAAGCAATGTGAGGTGTTTCATAGCAATGTAGGTAAATTTCATTTCTTTATTGGAAACTAAGTGGACATTTGTATGAGAAAAAGATTGTTAGAATTAGCTCGATTTTAATCTTCTATCAACTTTAATTCCTGAATAACATTGAATGTTCTGTATTCTCCTATACGCACATCAAAAAACTCTTGTTCTGTAAATGTTATTTGTATGTTTTTGTCTAATAGTTTTTTGTAATCAGAAGGCAATTCAATTTTTGATTTAATAAAAGTGAACCAATAGTATTTTGATGTTTTGCCTTTATCATTCTTCAGAGAAAATTCAACAAACTTATTATCTTCAATGGATGTGACTGTTCCTTGCTCTATATTTTCCAACTCTTCAGAACTATCGCCGCCATTTATTTTTTCGACCATTTGCAACAAATCATCAGGACAATGGGAAGCCATTTTCAAACCGATGATTCGACCTAATTCTTCTGCGTCAGTATCTATCTGCTCTAAATCTATTTTGTAGTCTTTTTTAAGCTTTTTTTATATGGACTTGCCGCATTGATCATGCATAAACCTAGCTCCAGCGTATATTTTTCAGCATCTAAGTCCTCTGAGATATGGTTTAAACATTCACATGTTTCTTTTGCGATTTCGTCTACATAACTTTGTGAAAAGCCGATGTTGTTGCTATTAGTGCTAGAATTAAAATGCATATTTTCATTTGTCTTTATTTATATAAGAGAAGAGGTTGATAATTATTCGCTTCTAAATTGCAACTATATTTTGATATTATCTGAACATTGAAAGAATAAGTGCACCAGCACCTAAAAGAACATATATCCCGATTGTAATAATCATCATTATACCCATGAATTTATACAATGATTTTTGATTTTTAAAAGCTTCGGTTAGCTCATTAGTATCTTTAGTTGAAATCGCAAGCTTAGTTTTATTTGAGAATCTTAATAAGTAAAGCGTTGGAAAGAAGTACAGTAATCCCATTAAAATATAAACGACACCCAAAGCGATACTGGCTACTGCAGGCATAGCTTTGAACTGCGGATTGGCTAATAAAGTCGAAAAAATAGAACTTGCAAAAAGTCCCATAATAACCATAATTCCAGTCCCAATAAAGCCCATAATGGACAAGAATTTAGACCATTTAACGGTTTCTTTTAAATAGTTAATTGCCGCATCTGAGATGATTAATTGCGCTTCTGAATGAATTTCGTCGGTTACTTCAATAGAATGGTTTTCCATAATTTCTAGTCAGTTAAGGGTTAGTATAAGGGTTGAAAAATAGTCAAAACATTTCAATTAAGGATATTGAGCGATTGTTTTTCTAAATATTCTTAATGGATGTTCTATTTATATTAAACTTTAGTTTAAATTGAATCAAACGATTACTGTTTTTTTGAGGACTAAAATCAGATGAATAAATTAAAAGACTTAATGAAGTGTTTTGCAAATTCTTTTCCACATTATGTATAACCCACTAATTTTTAACCACAAGCCTTATTTTGTTTAATAATTCAACTATTTGATCGTACTTTTGATAGTATCAAATGATACTATCAAAATGAAGCCACCATATGAAATCTCGCCAGAAATAGTCAGATTGATCACTTCCATTTCCGAAAAGATAGGAGAAGTGAACGCCAATTTTCTGAATCGGCCTTCGCCTCAATTAAGAAAGCAAAATCAAATTAAGACCATACACTCCTCACTAAAGATTGAGGGGAATAGTTTGACCGAGGAGCAAATTACAGCTCTTTTGGAGCACAAAAGAGTCATTGGTCCTAAAAAGGATGTTGCTGAAGTATTAAACGCCATAGCGGTTTATGAGCAGCTGGAAAAGTACAACCCCAAAAGTGAAAAGTCATTTCTTGAAGCTCATCTACAATTGATGGATGGCTTAATTGAAAATCCCGGAAAGTACAGGAAACAAGGAGTCGGAATTGTGAAAGGTTCAAAAGTAGAACACATGGCACCGCCTTTTGAGAATGTGCCATTTTTGATGAAAGACCTTTTTGGTTATCTAAAAAATGGAGAAGAAATAGATCTCATAAAAAGTTGTGTTTTTCATTACGAAGTAGAGTTCATTCATCCATTTATTGATGGTAATGGCAGAATGGGAAGGTTGTGGCAATCTCTAATTTTAATGGAAAAGTATCCTGTTTTTGAGTTTCTGCCTTTTGAAACCTTAATTAGTCAAGATCAAGAAAAATATTATAAAGCGTTGTCGGATAGTGATAAAGCAGGTCAGTCTACAACCTTTATTGAATACATGCTAAAGGTGATTGACACTTCCATTGGTGAATTGTTGAATTTCAATAACAGAACATTTAATGAGAAAGACCGACTAGCGTATTTCGTTTCATTGAATAAAGTAGAGTTTAACAGAAAGGACTACATGGTAATTTTTAAGGCTATCTCATCAGCAACGGCAAGTAGAGATTTAAAGAAAGGAGTAGAGCTCGGTTTATTTGAAAAAATAGGGGAGAAGAATAAAACGATTTACCGTTTGAAATAAGCAGTTAAACTTCCTCTGGCTGCCAAAACCTTCAAGGTTTACTAAGGAGACAAGGACTCAACCTTGAAGGTTTGTGTGAGGACTGCAGTTTCCTCTATCATAACCCACTAATTTTTAAATACAACCCTTTTTCATTTCAATATTTCACTTATCTTCGAAATCTCCAATCATTTCTATTGAAAGGAGATGAAGGATTGGTGACATACAAAGTGGATAAACGGATTTTTCGCTTTATTCGGATGTTGGCTGCAGGCCTAAGAGACGATACAGCAAAGATTAAAAATTGATGAAAAAGAAACGCGAGAAGAAACCCCCATTGTGGATTATTATAATGACTTTCATATCTGTATTTGGAGGAATTATTACTGCAATTATCGGAATTAACAAGATTGAGAATTATTATCACCCTTATTTATTTGGACTTATTTTTGGCGGACTTGGATTAGTTGTTGGATTATTTACAGCAAGGAAACTAAAACCAATTATTGCAGTAAATCAGAGGATGAAAAATGATTACTATTTACCAACTTCTTTTATTTCAATCGGATTTTTTGGTTTATTCTTAATGTCAGCGTCTATTTTTAATCATAAACTATCAGAGATTGAATACAATAAAAATTTTCTTGTTGTGAATAAGTATCGCCAAGAATACAGATATATGCAACCTGAGATTAATTCAATAGTAGTTAAAATGAATGGTGATACTCGTAGATTAGTTAGTAGCTATGAATTTTGGATTCGGACTTCAATTGGACAGACTATTAATTTATGCTCTTACAAAAGCAAATTAGGTTTTGATTTTATAAAAATAAGCGATGATAAAGAATAAATGGAAAATTGCATTTTGGATTTGTTTTATCTTGCTGTTATTTACAAGTGGATTTGGACTTTACAGTATTTTAGACCAAGGGGTGACTATAACTTATATGAAACAGGGTTATGAGAATACAGAAAATGACTTAAATTCGATAATTGACATTGTGAATTTTACAGATTTTAGCAAAGAGTCAATAGAACAAAGAATGAAAGACCATATATTTTTTGATTTAATGGATTTCAAAATGGATACAGTGTCATTAGAAAGAGTTGAATTGATTTTTAAGAATGATACTTTAGAAAAAATTAAAATGCAATGGTAAATAAAGGCCAGCAGCCAACACATGGTATAGGGCATGCGGGTTTTATCGGTTTTCGAGCGTTTGTGGATCGTAAAGAAAGTCGGTGTAAATTGAAAGGAAATCGCTTCTTAATCCCTTCGACACCATACCACTAACCGTTGTATGCAAGCTACCCATCACACAATAGCACATTTACAATTCCCAGCTGACCTCGCACAAACCAAAAATTGTAAAAGAGCTATTTTCCTACCCAATTCCTCGTTATCTAATTATTGGCAGCATATTTATTTTGCTGCCGTAATATAGTTTTGTATATTCGTTGTAAATATTAAAAATATCGCAACGACCAAACTTCATATTGACCAATTAAAAGAACGTTTTAAAGACGAAAAAGGCTTTAGAACAATAGATATTTCTGCTTTTTACAGAGAATATGAGCCAGACTTAAAGCAAAATACTATTAATTGGAGAATATACTCATTGGTTAAAATGGGTATTTTAAATAGGATTGGAAGAGGGAAATTTGAAACAGGAGAACGGAAAAATTACATTCCTGAGATATCCCCAAAACTAAAGACCATTTATTCCAAGCTTAAAAAGGAATTTCCGTATTTAAAATTTTGTATTTGGCGTACTTCAGCTTTAAATGAATTTATGCTGCATCAATCAGTAAATTTTTATGTTTTGGTCGAGGTTGAGAAAGAAGCAGTACAATCAGTTTTTTACTTTCTTAAAGAAGCTAATTATTCAGTATTTATAGACCCAACAAATGACCTGCTAGATAAGTATCTACCAACCAATAAAGAATCGATAATTGTTAAACCGCTTGTAACCGAAGCTCCTATTCAAAACTTTAAGGGAATAAACACTATTTCATTAGAAAAAATGTTGGTTGATATATTCTGTGATACTGTGATTTTTTCGGCTCAACAGGGAGTAGAAATGCGAACCATTTTCAGGGAAGCGTTTTCCAAATACACGATCAATGAAAGTCGCATGTATAGATATGCGGACAGAAGAAGAAAAAAAGAAAGTTTTAAGGATTATATAAACGCAACAACAAATCTACGGCAGCATTCTTAGATAGCTGCCAAATACGAAGTATTCATGAACACCTTAAAAAAATAAAGCCAAGTGAATAATTTATAGAAAATGATAAACCAACAAGAAATATCGATTGACTGGATAAACAGCGTTTCCAAAGCAAATCGTAATTCGGACAAAATCCTTGTTGAAAAGGTTATTCGTGCATTACTGCTTTTAGAAGGTTTGGTAAAGCAGAAACTCCCTTTTGTTTTTAAGGGCGGTACAGCTTTAATGCTTCATTTGAATTCAACAAAACGATTGTCAATAGATATTGACATTATTTTACCTCAAACACTTGATAACCTTGAAGAAATATTAGATGAGGTAGCAAAAGAACAAGGTTTTATTCGGAAGGAGCTACAACATAGAGGTACGTTAACAAAAATCAAAAAAGAACATTATAAATTTTTCTATATTCCTCATCATAAATCCAATAAAGAAGAAGAATGTGTTTTGTTGGATATTTTATTTCACTGTTGTCCGACAAAAAATAAAAGCATATCGAATTAAAATAGATATTAAAATATATCTAACTTGTAATCAATACGTAATTCATTAAAAATAAAAAATCCATGTAATTAATGTTAAATAGGGGCTTACTTTTTTTGATTTAAATTTTTCATTTTTTTGTCCGCCAAAAAAACGAAACAAAA